>OGKG01000143.1_pt1 | contig 83293 bp, 62 predicted proteins | sample 1572201 | NCBI WGS metagenome assembly OGKG01 (sample SAMEA2582146, study PRJEB24529) | metagenome | biome: Human gut stool | place: China | collected 2011 | reverse complement strand
ATGATTTGTTATATCATCTACGGCCACATCCAATTCCACATCCAGAAATAATCCGTAGAACGGATTATATCAATATCGTGTCCCAGGCCAGGCGATCAGATCTAGCGCACCTCAACTACCTTCAATGCCAGACTGGTCGCCATTTCTTTTTTACCCGTGCGTGCATTTTTTCCGTCTTTAAAGACTTACTTTTCAAACTCATTTTTATAACTTTGTGTTCGTGCAAAAATTTCAAGCAAATGCTAACATTTATTATTTCAATCGGATTACTAATCGTCGCTTATTTCACCTACGGGAAATTTGTTGAACGATTTTTCGGGGCATCATCCACTATCGCTACCCCAGTAAAACGTCTTGCAGACGGAGTGGATTACCATGAACTGAAGCCTTGGCGTATTTTCGTGATTCAGTTTTTAAATATTGCCGGATTGGGTCCCATCTTCGGGGCAATTCTCGGTGCCGCCTACGGTCCCATGGCTTACGTGTGGATCGTTGTCGGTTGTATATTCATGGGCGCCACTCATGACTATTTTTCCGGAATGCTATCTACCCGTCACGACGGGACCAGTCTGCCCGACATCGTGGGCAAATACCTCGGTAACGGGGTGCGCAAGTTCATGACGTTCTTCACGGGCTTTCTGTTGCTAGCCGTCGGGGTTTCTTTCGTGAACGGTCCGGCAGAACTATTAGGCAGCCTGACCAAGATGAGCATGACGCCTTGGTTATACATCATATTTGCTTATTATATTATAGCGACCTTATTACCAATCAATAAGATAATCGGTAAAATCTATCCGTTCATGGGTGCCGCCCTGATATTTATGGCTGTCAGCGTGGGAGCCTATTTGCTTTACGGCGGATTTAGCGGAGAACTTGTTTTGGAGAACCTGACTTTCGATTCCATGCGCAATATGCATGCCGATCCGCAACACAATATTCTTTTCCCGATGTTATTCATCGTGATTTCCTGTGGAGCCATTTCCGGTTTCCATGCCACGCAGTCGCCCATGATGGCACGCTGCATGACAGACGAGAAGTACGGGCGTCCGATTTTCTACGGGGCAATGATTTGCGAGGGTATCGTTGCCATGATCTGGGCCACGGCAGCCATGGCATTCTTCGGTGGAGCGGAAGGGCTGAATACGGCAGCACAAGGAGGTGCAACCCCGGCAATTATCGTGAACCAGATATGTAACTCTTGGCTGGGACGCTTCGGAGCAATTATTGCCATCATCGGTGTGGTCGTTTGTCCCATCACTTCCGGCGACACGGCATTCCGAAGTATGCGATTGATTATCGCCGACGCCTTGAAATTTAACCAGAAACCGATTAAGAACCGCTTGATGGTATCCATTCCAATTTTCGCGGTCGCCTACCTGCTCTGCAACGTGGATTTCTCCACTATCTGGAAATACGTGGGAATAGGTAATCAAGTATTGGCAACCATCACCCTATGGACAGCCGCCACTTATCTGGCAAAGAAAGGCAAACCGCATTGGATGATGTCGCTTCCGGCAACATTCCTGAGTGTCGTGTGCGCTACCTATTTTATGATTGCCCCCTACAAGGTCGGCGGATTATTTATTGCTCCCGCCATCAGCTACCCGGTAGGAATCGTGGTCGGACTCGGGTTATTCGTGTTATTTATTACGAAAGTAGCAAAGCATAAAACTACCTAAACACGCCTAGAACAAGAGCGGGGAATTTGCAATGAAGCCGTGCGATAGAAGAGAAGCAATAATATCTCTCGTTATGCAAATCCCCCGACTCTAAAATTTTATCTCATCATCATGGATGTTTTGGGTTTACTTTCGTTTACCAATTCTTCCAATTTATCCATCAAGGCTTTTCCTCGCAAATTGGTTCCCACGATACGTCCCTCTTTATCCAACACCAAAATATAAGGTATTCCCGAGAATTGATACTGTTTCATCACGTCTTTCCCGGCTTGTGGAGCGCATACTTGTTCCCAAGGCATATTTTCCTCTGCCAAGGCTTTTTTCCAAGCGGCATCGCTCTTGTCGATAGACACGCTGAAAAAAGCCACTCCTTTGTCCGCGTACTTCGCATAAGCCTCTTTCAAGTGAGGAATCTCACCCCGGCAAGGACCACACCATGAAGCCCAAAAATCCATGACGAGATATTTCCCTTTAAAATCTTGCGGGCCTAAATTCTTTTTCCCGTCGGGAGTCGGACAAGAAAATTCAGGTGCCATTCCACCTTGCTTTATAAGCTCCTGTTGTGCACGAGCCGCTTTAAAATCTTTCACTGCCACGCTAGTCGGATATTTTGCCTCCAGTATTGTCAAGACTTTCTGAACTGTTTCGGTATACTCTTCTCCTCGCAATTTGGCAAGGACTGTTACCACGGCTTCCCGGTCTGCATATTCCTCTGCCCAATGCAGCAAACGTCCGGACATATCATGACTAACTACTTCTCCCAACCGTGTCATCAACTGTTGTTTTACAGAATCTGCAACTCCCGCCTGACTATATACCGGACGGGCAAAAGCTCCCGCTAACTGTATATTCCGGAAAGCCTCCCAATTCAATTTATCCAACACTTCATTGTTTTTTCCTCCGGCAACACGAATATACACCGGACGAATAACTTTAATTTTGGCATTACCGAAACCGGGGAAATCAACGTGCACGTCTTCATCACCTGCCCAAAATTCAACCCGCTGTCCGCCCTGACACTCCAAAATATACACACCGGGTTGTTCCACCCTCATTTTCAATTCATAAGTCCCATCCGATTTTGCCTCACAAGAATCTATCGCTTGCTTGGAAAACCCTTCCTTCTTGAGGACTCTGATGATATTTCCTTTATCACTCAAAGCCGCAATCTTTCCGGTTATCACGATCGTGGGACGGTAATTCTTGTCATTCTTCTCCGGGTGTCTTAGCTTATCGGCAATTATCAAAAAAGAATTTTTGAATGACGCCGATTCCTTTGCATCCGGCTTCCGGTCACAAGCCATAGCAAACTGTTCCATCCACTTTGCCACCTCTTCACGCACGGTCATATCCTTGCATCCGACATTCACTCGTAACCCCCAATTATACACGACAAAAGTATTATCTTCACCCGCTTGCAAACGTTCATTTCCCAACTGCACGTACTCTTCCCAATCTCCCGCTTTCATGGCATAATTCATACGGGCATCACTGATAATCTGTCCTTTCCTATCTATATCCTTTTTCATCAAATCTCGGACATACTTCTCGAATCCTTTTTCATCGAATACTCCGATCCCGTCTTCTACCTTCCAGTATCGGTAAGCACCACCATTGTACAATTGGAATAATTTCTTTCCTACCTCTTTCTCCCCGTACAAATTAATAAACTCTTTCCGATTCTTGTACACGTATTTAGCCTCATCAGAATCGACATCCTTCACGTATTTTATAAACAAATCCCAATACTCCCGTTCTTTTAACTTGGTTTTATCCAACGTGTCAAAATAGTCCAAACAGATATCTGCCGATTTCTTTCCCTCCCCGGCAACATCCAGCACTTCCATGTACTCCTGTATAAAACCGGGCTGACGATTTCCTTCCGCATACATCTTATTCATTGAAGTATATCCGTTTCCTTCAATCGCCCGGACTGCTTCCCTTAACAGAATCTTCCCGTCCGGAGCCCCCACGATACGATGTGACATATTGCCGTCTTCATCCAAAAAAAGTAAAGTCGGGTACCCTGTCACCTTGTATCGTTTGTTCAATTCTTTCCCCTGAGCGGTTCCCATGTCCATCTTCACGTTGATAAAACGGGAATTAAAATATTCCCCAACTTCCGGCTTGGTAAATACTTCTTGTGCCAACCTTTTGCACGGTACACACCACACGGTATAGCAATCCATAAAAATCGGCTTACCGGTTTTCTTCGATTCGGCTAATGCCTCATTCCAAGAACCTTCAAAAAAACGTATACCCGTTTCTACTTCTGCTTTCGTTTGCACGGGCTGGGCAACTGTCATTTGAGCCCGAGAGTCTTTCACATCAGCCAATAACATCCCAATGATACTTACGATCGTAAGTAAATAACAATACTTCATATCCTTTTAATTTATAAATTAGTTTACTTTATTTTCCATCCCATGTCTTTCACTTTCCCGAAACCATAAAACGGTTTTTGAGTACTCAAATCCACCGCACCGCTGGAAGGATTCACTCTTAACTGGTACACCGTTCCTTTTCCTTCCTGTTCGTTATACGTGGCAATATACAACACTTCACAAGCATTAGGAGGAGTATTTGCCATCATCATCGAACCCTGATAATATTTCTGCAACCGGATACAAGTCACCTCATCCCCGTTCGGGTCTTCCCACACGGCATCACCGGTACTGTTCGTAGACTTATAATCGTACAGGTACACTTTACTACCGGCTGCATAATAGAGTATTTCACCCTTGTATCCGGCGGTCATAGAAGAAATCCCATCCGACAGTCCTTTACAATTTGCCATATCATACTTCCCGACGCCTATCATATTTTGAGTCATTATACTACAAAAATCGGCTGCCAGCAAATAGTAATGTTCTTGCCTGTCTTTCATGATCACGTATTCATAATGACTCCAACCGTAATCACTCATGACCAGTTCCAATCCCACATCATTACAATCGAACGCAATCCCCGCGCTCTGAATAGGCAAAGCGACAACCTCCGTCCGATTCGATTTTATACACATAAACTTCCGGTTCTCCTGATCATACACGACACCGCTATAACCGGAACTCATATTCGCGCACCATTTTGCCAGTTTTCCATACTCCCCGGTGCAAGGTACCCCGAAAAACAAATTCGTCCGGTCCGCCCCGCTCGTGGAAAAATTAACCGTGTGCATCTTCCCGTCATTCATTACTAATTCCCGTTTATTGTAAAAAGCGGTATAACAATCAGGAGCCTGTACAGAAGGAGTCGTCCAGAACATATCATTGAATGAATATAATTTACTGAAGGAAGAGGGTGCCACGCCAACCATATCTTTATCGGTCACCGCTATTACTGCCTGCGGATTCGTGGAAACGGAATACAGCAAACGAACAGGTTTACCGTCCAAAGGGACATCATTGAACGTCGAATATATATCCACCCATGTTTGTTCCCTAGTCACGTTCGGGGCTATCAGTTTATCCACGATCAAACCGACATCCGTTTTACCATCCCGTTCGTACAACACCATCCATCCCTCGCTCAACGCCGCATTCACTTTCAACCCGAATTTCATAAACTCCCGGGTATTCGTCTGTTTGTTCAGTACCGTGAACACCAATTCCCAGTTCCGCTCTTCCAACTCCACGGGAATCTTCAATTCAATCTGTTCGGCGACTGTATCCCGATCCGCGATCGGGGTTCCCATGCCCTGTTGATAAACTACCCAACTAAATTCCAACTCCGGGTATTGCGCCTCGGAACCATTCACCAGTTTTCCCTTGTAATACACCTTCAAAGGAATGTCCAGAACATCCATCCGGGCAATAGAATAGTCCGCTTGAATCAACCCGCCTGTCGAATCAATAACAATCTCGTCCAATTCCCGGTAATCGTAATTACCCTTGTCGTCGTAACACGCCCATAATCCCGTACAGGCAACAATCAGCGATATAATATATTTCAAAAAATTCATAGCCTTACACTTTAGAAAGTTATCAGTCCGTATTCATCCGATAGCGGACGATCCGGGTTCTCCGGGTTATTATTGTACTCCTCAACGGCAAGCCTGCATTTCGCCTGTAAATACTGGGCTTCAAAATAAGATATCTCGTAAGGTGGGGTAGGTGTACCTTGATAGATCACCCGAAGAATTATTTTTCCCGTCACCTTAATCATAAATTGATACTTCTTATGACTATACGTGCCAAAAAACTTCTTTAACGGCTGGTACGTTTCCGGATCGTCATCCCAATATTGAGGTTTTTCCTCCTTATCCTTGATATTCAATTTTAGAGAAGTATATTCCTTCGCTCCTGTTTCAAATCTTTCATTTTCCTTCAAGCCGAAAGAAAGAGAGAATATCTTATTCTTAAAATCTGACGTATTCTTCAAATATATCGGGAAACTTCCCCCGGTAGTCCCTGCCTTTAACACGTAAGACGGCAACACGTAATGCTCCCCGACAATCACTGTCGAGGCATCACCTCCCGTGGCTTCCAATTCAAACGTGTAATCCTCTTTCAACGGCACTCCCGCCAACTTCACGTAGAACATTACCGAGTCCAACTCCGTATTCAGCGGGCGGAACGCGTAATTGTATTCCGTACTATCCACTCTTCCTTCCAAAGATTCGGTTCCGAACCAAAGATTCAATGCACGCGACTCCTCATCAAACATCAGTTTGTCGTCTTCCTCGCAGGCACACAACACCAAAGCGATGATAACACCCAAATATATCATTTGTCTTTTCATAATACCTTCTTATTTATTGCTTACCCAACCCGGATTCTGTAACTCTGCTTTCGGCATCGGCAGTTTGTACACCCCCTGACCGATCACGTCCGCATCCGTCCCTTTGATCATCGGTAAATTCAACCGCTTGTAATGAAAAAATAATTGTCCTTCCCCGATTATTTCCTTCCGGAATTCAGACAACAGAACAGCATCAAAATCCGTCACATCAGCCTCTCCCAAGTCTGCAACGCCCCTGTGATGCCGTACTTCATTCAACGCTGCCAACACATCCCCGGATGTATAATGACGACACTCGGCAAGGATATAGTACATTTCCGGCAAACGGAGCAACGGCATCTTGTTCCGGTAAGACGCCGGCCAAGCGGTAGTACCATTCCCTTCCAACTGATCGTATTTTTTGAGGTAGCGCAACGTATTACTCAACCCGGTGCCGGTTTTGAACTGGTACAAATAACGATAATCCTGAGCCGACTCGTAATACCCCAATAATGTTGACTCGCTCACCGCAAAAACAGAATTACTCCCGGAGAAATACTTCTCGGCACGACTTCCCAGCGTCACCACGTTCAAAGCAAACAAATGTTCCGTGGAAAAAGAAAGATCCGCCATTTTCTCGTCCGTCAAATTGGACTGTTTCACCCACTCGAACTTACCGGACTCGATGACCTCCGAGGCACAACTTGCAGCATTCGCGTAATCTTTCTTGTACAGGTACACCCGTGCCTGCAATCCTTTCACCGCGTAATAGTTCAAGTGAACCTGTCGATGAAGTAAATACCCATTATCGTCGGTTTCCGTGACGGTCTTTCCCGTGTATATCGGGTCATTTTTCAAGTACTCCAATGAAGCTCCCAGATCCTCCAGCACTTTACCGACAACCTCCTTCACCGTTCTCTGCGGGAAGGTTTCCGGCGTGTAAGCCGTCACGTAAGGAATTGCCATCTTATCCGGATTCTCCGCGTAGCTTGCCCCGAACAAACGTAACAAATCAAAATGCAGGAATGCACGCAAAGCCAAAGCCTCCCCTTTAATCACGTCATAATTCACACCCGAAAATACCGATTTTTTGCCGTCAATCTCTTCCAGCAGTTTATTGGCATTGGCAACCGCGTTATACAAACCGTTCCACACGGAATCAATCCGCACCTCCGGTTTCGTATTCTCGTATTTATAGTCCTTATCGTCAGTATAGTCTGTCGGCAGATTATCCCACTCCTGAGCCAACACGCCCAACATCCCGAAAGTCAACTCTTTGCCGTAAAGATATTCCTGTGTCATGATACTGTAGACACCCGCCAACGCTTCCTTGAACCCGCTCTCGGAAGAATACAGGTCCTTGTCCTTCACCTGTGATTTCGGCTCTACGTCCAACCAATCGTTACATGATGCGAACATCAGCAAAACCAAGCCGCAACACAGGTATTTTCCGTAATTATTTATTTTATTTCTCATAATCCTGTTCTGTTATCGTTAAAAAGTTGCCTGCAATCCCAAAGAATAAGTTCTGGCGAAAGGATACTCTAATCCTCTTTCGGCCTTTACCGAAGATACCCGAAACACATCCGTCATATAGAACGACATTTTCAAACGTTCCACGAACTTCGATATATGTAAATGCCGGAAATCATACGACACGTTCAACGAGGCAAGTGACAATTCGTTCAAACGCTCCACGAATCGGTCAGTCGGACGGGTTGTCGTCGGCGTATCGGAAATCTTTTTGAAGAAAGTGACATCACCGGCTTCTTTCCATGTTCCCGTGAATACCCGCTTGTCCACGTTATACTGTATATCCACGTTCTCCACCCGGTCTACCAGAGTCTGGTTGTAATAATCACCCCCCAACTTGTAACTGAAAGAGCAATTCAATGAAATTCCCATGTATTCGGCGTTAAACCCGAAATTACCCTGCATCTTCGGATTGGACTCGCCACACACCACTTGATCATTGATATTCCACACGTAAGTCTTCTTCCCGTTACGGTCTAAAAACATCTCGCTACCAGTTGCCGGATCAATCCCTAGCGAGCGTACCGCCCAGATAGCACTCGTGGATTGCCCCTCTTCAAAACGGGTATACGGTTTCGAGGGATTCACGTCGTCATCATCCTGTGCCTCGTTCGATTTCGTCAAGGCGTCAGAGATTTTCACGATCTTATTCTTGTTGGAAGAAACCGAACCGAAAACCGTGAAATAGGAATCCTTCTCTATATTATTGTATAACTTCCAACTCAACGTGGCATCAAATCCCCTGTTCTGCACCTCTCCCAGATTTTCCTTGAACGTACTGAATCCCGTAGAACCCGACAAATCAAAATCCACCAGCAGATTATCCGTGTTACTGATATAATAATCGAAACGTAACGTCAACCCGTCCAATAAACGGGCATCGAAACCGATATTGATGTCCCTTGTCTGTTGCCATTTCAACTTATCGTTTGCCATACCCATCAAATACGCGCCCACGATATTATCATACTCGGCACTCGTGAAATACTTGTATGTAGCCATCGCTTGATAAGGGTTGAAATTCTGACTTCCGGTATATCCTATTGAAGCCCGTAATTTCAGTTGATTCAGCCATTCCTGATTGCTTAGAAAACTCTCGTAGTGCATATTCCAGCCGATACCGGCAGACCAGAAACTCCCCCAACGATTGTCAGCCCCGTACACCGAAGAACCGCTCAGACGATAGGAAAGATCCGCCAGATACCGGTTATCATAGGAATAATTGACGGCTCCCACCACACCGATTTCCCGGGTTGTGGCATCATCTCCCGTCGGGGTACCGTTCTCCGCGTACTGCTTGGCAAAAGCGATATGATCTACTTTATCGTTCAAAAATCCCCATGCCTCCATACCGTGGTAATCATAACTATCCTGCTGTATATTCCAGTTCAGGTTGGCAAACAGTAAATGTTTGTCCCACTGCTTGGAATAATTAAATGTCGCATCAATCTTCAATGTCTTGTTCGTTCCGTCTTTGATATAATAAGACCCCCGTTTAAAATAATCATCCCCCGTCCAATCGGCAAACTTCGTGTGATTACCCGGGTAAAAATCTTCCCGGCTATCCTGTTTTTGCGTGTAACCGAAACGACCGATAAACTTCAAATCCGAGAACATCTGCCACTCGACGTAAAAATTATCGGTCACTTCCGTGTACTTCGAGAAATTCTTCGTCCCGAGGGTAGTATTATACAAGGGATTGTAATACACCGTTGCCGTTTGCCAATCTCTCGGTTGGAATTGTCCCAGCACCCGCTTCAGATTCCCGTTCTCGTCACGAGGGCTCCAGTAAGGATTCAATTTCGTGTACTCGGAAAAACTACCATAAGGCGAATCGTTCGCTTTATTGAAAGTAACGCTCAACACGTTCCGGAATAACAAACTTTTGTAACGATACGACAACGTGATCGCCCCTGCCACGTTCTCCCTATCGGAACCTTTCATGACTCCCGCGACCTTGTTGTAAGACACGTCAATCCCGTAACGCAGATAATCATCTCCCCCTTCCAGATACAAGGAATGTTTGTGTCCCACGCCTGTCCGCAACGGCTTTGCCAACCAATAGGTATTAACACCCCGGGCGATATCTTTTTGTATCTGATTGTATTGCTCCATCCGGAATTGAGTATCTTCCGGATAATAAGCCGTGTAACGTCCGGCATCCAGCTCTACCTGCAATTTCTCCCTCGCGTTACACAAATCATAACTCGTCAGATCCGGTCCCGTGATATTCAGGTCCCCGGAATAAGTCACTTTCAACATTCCCTTTTCCGGCTGTATCGTTTCGATTACGACCACCCCGTTAGCGGCACGCGAACCGTAAATAGCTTTGGCTGCCGCGTCTTTCAAAAGCGTAACCGAAGCCACCCGGTTCATGTCAAGGTCAAACACTTTCTCCGTGGTCGCTTCAAAACCATCCAAAATGAAAAGAGGCTGATTCGGGTTGGAACTGTAATCACCTTTCACGTTCGGTAAACTGGAAGCCCCCCGAATCTGAATATCCGGCATACGGTTCGGGTCGGAACCGAAATCCACGCTCTCCGTCACGATGAACGAAGGGTCCATGTTCTTTAAACTTTGCAAGATATTCTGATTCCCCAAGCGCTTTAAATCCGCTTGCTTGAAAGTCGTGGCAGCACCCGTGAAACTCTCCGCTTTACGGGTAAAGATACCCGTAACCACCACTTGTTCCATCTCCATCACGTCGGGTTCCATCGTCACGTTCAATTCCTTCTCACCCCGGTAAGTAACTTCTTTCGTCTGCATCCCGACAAACGAGAAAACCAAAACAATATCCCCGTCCGACGACACGGGCAGCTTATACTTCCCGTCCACATCCGTGGCACATCCCAACGTAGTCCCCTTTACAACAACCGTCACCCCCGGCAACGGTTCTCCCCGCTCATCCTTCACCGTCCCGGAAATCATACGCGGCTCCACGCGAGTAACGCTACTTTTCGTACTTTTTTTAACAACATACACGCCATCCACTTTCGAGAACTCGAATCCCGTTCCTTCCAGAATCTTCCCGAGAGCCACATCAACAGGAACGTTCACCAGATTCAATTCTTTACACTTCTGATCGCCCAAGAGTTGCCGGTTGAAAAGAATCTCAACCCCGGTCTGATCCTTGAATTTGATCAAAACATTATTCAGGCTTTCAGCTTTAGTGCTAAAGGTTACCACACGAGTCGAATCCTCCGTTGCCGCATGAGCCAACGAAACGAAAAACAACAAGTGCAACACCAACAACATTTTTCGTGAAAATACAGACTGAATATGCCTGTCAGGTGTCTTTTTTTTCATACATTTGTTTTATTAATTCGTTAATATTAATGAATCAGTGGAGAATGTCATCTAAAGTTTGCCGACTACAGAATGCATTCTCTACTTTTTTTACTTCCTTATCACTTTTATCGTGTCACTTTCAATCGTGAACTTCACTTCAACCCCTTCCTCGAAAAGTCGTAACATGGTTTCAATCTTCCCGTAACGACTGAGAGTCCCCGAAAAGACCAATTCTTTCAGAGCCGGATCGGTGAAAACAATCTTCACGTTATACCATCTTTCCAGTTCCCGTGCAATCTCTTCCAGCGTCTCGTTTTCAAAACTGAAACGTTTATCCCGCCATGCGATCTCGTTATACACTTTCACTTCTCTGATTTCCGGCGTTTCGGAACCTTCCGCCAGACTCAACCGGTAACCCGGTTTAAGTTTCAATTCCGCAATCCGGTCACCGCTGAACCCGATTACACCTTCGACCAAAGTCGCTTTCAATTGCCCGTCGTCCCGGTAACGCTTGACATTAAACTCCGTACCGTACACCTTCACGTTACCCAAATCCGTCTCCACGATAAAAGGCTTACGCTCATCCTTGGTAACGACAAAATATGCCTCCCCCGATAAATACACGCGTCTTTCATCTCCCGCAAACACGGTCGGAATCTTCAACTCCGTATCGGAGTTCAACCAAACCATTGTCCCATCACTCAATTCTACCTGATACTCACCACCCTTCGGGATCATAATCGTGTTGTACGTTACTTCCGATTTTTGAAGACCACTATACTTGATAACGCCCGCGTCTTTCTGTACCTCAATCCCGTCCACCTGATACAACATCGTATCCGCCAACATCTCCACATCCACCTTTTTCCCGTCAGCCAAAAGAATAATCGCCTTATTCCCACCGGGTACCCATTCTTTATTCACATTAGCCAACCGATCCGGCTGCTTCTCTCCTTTATTCAAGAACAAAATACCTCCGCCAACAGCCAACAAGATGAATAAACAAGCGGCAAAACGATACACGTACCGGACGATCTTCTTTCGCCTCGAATCCCGCTCTTTCCGTACATGCTCGTCAAATCCCGCGATCATCACGGATATATCCGTATCCAACTCACACGTCGTTTCGTCAGCCGACCAAACCCGACGAATACGCTCGTAATACTCCTTATGCCGTTCGTCCCTCGTCAACCATTCTTGAAACATTGCCTCCTCCGCAGGCGACAACGTCCGGCGAACTTTTCGCAACAAGATATCCCAACTAATATGATTTTTCTCCATAATTTTCAATCCAATCATTCGGTTTTGTCTATAATTAACACGAGATCAAAAAACGGATGACATGATTGAGGAAAAAAATTTATCTTTGTCAAAAATATTCTATCTCGGATGGACGAATTCTCGAAAAAGGATGAACTGGGCTCCCGAATAAAAAAGCGGGATGTAAAGGCTTTTCATGAATTGTACCGGACTTCATTCCGTCCTCTGCAACATTATGCCATGCGTTATCTTTATGACTGGAAAGAAGCAGAAGACATGGTACAAGATGCTTTTCTATCCCTATGGTCGTACCCGGAAAGGTACGATGAAAAGCAGTCCGTTTCATATTACTTGCTCGGAATCGTGAAAAACAAATGCATGAATTATTTGAGGAACCTTGACATTCAATATAAACATCAGGACAAAATCATCGAGGCAATGTTATTCTCAAATATTGAAGACCCGGAAATCGATGAAGATATTCACGAGCGACTCAACCGTATACTGGAATTATTGCCGGACAAACAACGCGAAGTCGTGTTATTGCACATCGTGGAAAAGAAGAAAATCAAAGAAATAGCGGAACAAATGGATATTGCCGAAACCACGGTAAAAACTCACTTCAAACGTGCCATGACAATCCTAAGGAACAATCTTAAATTCATTTTATTCGGGATATAAACATCATGCTGAACGCAACAAAAGACCTTGCGTTCAGCATGACACAAACAATAAAACGGACTTTCGAAACCTGTCAATCAGTTCATCCGAATAGCCCTTACAGCTTTTCCCCCGCTTCTTTTCTCCCCTTCTTTGTTATATTTTTCTTCTTCCATTTTGGCTTTGTCCGCACCTAAAGTATCGCCGTTTTTAGTCAACAGGCGGGCTTTGGAGTTCATCAAGTTAGCCTTGGCGAAATAGTCATTCGTCCGGGCACATCGAGCATCAAGCCAATCAATACCTTCCTGCACAAGGGCTTTGTCGTCACAACCGGTCAAAGCCTCGATATTGTTCTGGAAATACATCTGATCTTCCCCGCCACGGAACACGTTGTACTTGAAGGCTTCCCGCATACTGTTCAACATTCCCCGGTAATCACCCTTTCTTATATATTCGGCAGTAAATAAAGTTGCCAAAGAACCCGGCACGAAAGCATAATCCAATGACTGGAGAAGTTTGACCAATTCGGTATTTCTCGCCTCATCAAAATCCCCGTTACCCGGACGCCAATACGCGATCTCCGACACGGCTCCTTTTATTGCCATTTCCAATTTATAATCCACCACCTCTTTACCGGCAACTTCATAGAAACGACCGATATTAGCCATCACCTGCCGCAAAGGTTTTGACAACGGATCACTCACGTTCTTCTTGATCAAATCCCAGTTTTCCTTGGTCACGATCTCGTCGTCCGACAAAGCATTCAAGTATTCCGCGGCAACGGCACCCTGTTTTTCCTGCATATAGGCAGAAGCCAACGCGTTCAGATAACGACTCAACAGATCAACACTTCTCTCTCCCGCATCATAACGCATTGTCAACCCGCTCAAGTTATTCCGTGGATCATTGGCAATCTTTCCGCCCTCCATCAACCACTCGGCAGAACCGGCGCCAACCATCTTATGCACCACTTGTCGCGTGTTCGGGTCCACGAAAACCAAAGTCGGAAACGCTTTCACGTCAAAGGTGTTTTTCAGTATCACACCGTCGGCATCTTTCTCCATGTCATACTTCACGTTCACGAAATCCCGGTTAAATTGATTTCCCACGTCCTCACGGGTGAAAACATTGGCCGAAAGCATTTTACAAGGTCCGCACCATGAAGTGTAACAATCAATAAAAATCAACTTCTTCTCTTTCTTTGCTTTCTTCAGAATCTTTTTCCATTCCTTGGTTTGTTCGAAACGGATTCCCTGTTCCTGTGCCCGGGCACCCAGAACAATCGCGGTCAACAAAATGACTATCACGTACAATCTCTTCATTACATACAATATTAATTAGACATCCTTATGATTTAAACTTCTTTTTCAAACCGGAAACGATATCGTCAAACTCCTTCGTGATACCTTCTTTAAATTCCGGGCTAAGTTCGTCAAACCCGAAGAAAACCGAAAGTACTACCTCACATTTTCCATCTCCCTTGGGATAAATGTCAAACGCGTACACCCATTGTTTTTCCCCGGCATAGTCGGATTTCGTCACGAAATAACAGATTTTGAAATTGTCATAGTCAATCACGCTGATGTGTTGACTTCTTTTCTTTCCGGCTTTCGTTTCCAATTCAATTTTGGCATTCAATGCCTTTTCCTCGCAGGTAAAAGTCTTCACTCCCGAGAATTTCCTGTAATTACCCGGTTCGGACATATAGTCCCATACCTTTTGCGCGGAAGCCTTCAAAACGACTTTCTTCTCCACCGCCGGCGGGATTCTTTTAGCCGCAGTCATTTGCGCGGAGGCGATGCCTGCCGTGCAAAGTATCATCATTAAGCACAAAAACTTTTTCATCTCTCGTTTTTTTATAGAGTTGAGGAATACCGTACGGTTGCTGTGTCGATCGAAAAGAAGCATAATATCTCTCGTTATACATGTATCCCTCAAACTCTTGTATTATTTACATGCCCATTGCCGGCATGGCAACACTCTTTTTCTTCCCGCTAACCAATTCCGCCAACTTGTCGGTCAAGGCTTTTCCCCTCAAATTCTTCGCCACGATACGCCCTTCCTTATCGATAACCAAGATATAAGGGATTCCCGAGAACTGATACTGTTTCATCACGTCTTTCCCGGCTTTCGGGGCACACACTTGCGCCCACGGCATATTCTCCTCTTTCATTGCCTTTCTCCAAGCGGCATCATCCTTGTCAATCGACACGCTGAAGAATACAACACCCTTGTTACTGTATTCCTTGTAAGCCTCTTTCAAATGAGGGATTTCCGCGCGACACGGACCACACCAAGAAGCCCAGAAGTCCAACACGAGGATTTTGCCCTTGAAGTCCTGCGGTCCCAGTTGTTTCTTTCCGTCGGGCGTAGGGAACGAAAATTCCGGAGCCATTTTCCCTTCAGCCAAACGCTCCTTCTGTGCTTTCGCCTCGGCTCTATCCGCCTTGAATCTAAGCAGGGGCGCGTAATTCGGGTTCACTTTTTCCAAACGGGCAAGCACCTGTTCTACCAATGCCTCGTCTTCCTCGCCACGCAACGCGGGCAGTACCGCCAACACGCTATTCCGGTCGGCATAATGCTCCGCGAGGAATCTTGCACGGGCACGGGACTCGTCACCCAACATATCGTAAAACTTCCCGGACACTTCCTGTTTTGCCGCATCGTCAATCCCGGGGATGCGATAAACTCCTTGAGAAATCCCGATCATCAACTGGTACCCCCGGTAACCGTCCCAGTTCATGAGATTCATCACCTCGTTGTTAGGTCCCCCGTTAATATACACGTAAGGGGGATTTTTGATTTTAATTCTAGCGGTATCCTCCCCGCGGAAATTAATTTCCAAATCTTCGTCCTCTGCCCAAAACGACACGGACTGCCATTTCTGGCAATCCAAGGTGTAAACCCCCGGTTTGTCCACTTTCATTTTAAACTCGTACGTGCCGTCAGCGTTCACTTTACATGAATCAAGAACCGTCTTGTCAAAGCCTTGACGTTCCACGATTTCCATGTTAAAACGGTTGTACGGGAATTTCACTTTTCCCTTGATCGTTATCGTCTTTTGGGCGAAAACAGAACTTGTAAGCATCACCATACAAGCCACAAACATTACACTTAAAAATTTCCTCATACTATTATTATTAAATCCATTAAAATTCAACGCGACTTATTTTAATTCAGCCGCCAATTTCTCGAAATAGGTACGATACGACATCATACCCGCTTTTCCCTCGGCTTCTTTTTTTGCCGATTCGGCGGCGGCATTCTCGAACCAACGGGCTGCACGTGCCCTCAACTCCTTGTCTTTGCAGTTCTTGGTTATCCTTAGCCCCCAGTTATACAATAACAAATCCGAAACCTTGCCATTTTTCAACAGCGCGTCACCCTCAGTCACGTAAGTTTTCCAGTCCCCGGTCTTCTCGGCATTATTCATTCTCGCGTTCGCCGCGATGTCTTCCCAACCGTCAACTTTCGCCTTTTTCATCCGCTTCACGTAACGCTCAAAACCTTTCTTATCCAACACCTTTGCGCCCTCTTTTTCCTGCACGAACCGATTCGCCCCGGTTGCCCACACGGATTGTATCTTACGATTCACTTGTTGTTCCCCGTAAAGTGAAACGAGATGTTCCCGGTTCGCGTATACATACCGGAACAAATCACTATCCACATCATTCACGTACCGGACAAAGATATCCCAATACTTTTTCTCGTTCAATTTCTCCCGGTCGAGCGTGGCGAAATACTCCAACGTCACCTTCTGTGCGTCCTCTCCCAAGTTAGCCATCCCGAGCACTTCCAGATAAGAAGTTATAAACTCCGGCTCCCGGTTTCCATCGGCATACTCGTTTTGCATATAACTTAATCCTTTACCTTCCAACACGAGTTTCCCTTGCCTGATTAATTCATCCGCACCCAATCCTCCTACCACGCAATGTACTATTTCCCCGTCACCATGAATAAAATTCAACGTGGGATAAGCTCTCACGCCATAACGCTTGCTCAATTCTTTCCCCTCGCCCTTTTCCATGTCCACCTTCACGTTAATAAACTTCTCGTTGAACAAAGCGGCAACATCAGGATCGACAAAGGTCGTTTGAGCCATTTGTTTACAAGGTCCGCACCAAGAGGTATAGCAATCCATAAATATCAATTTATTCTCTTGTTTTGCCTTTGCCAGAATCTCGTTCCAGCTCCCGGCGGTAAATTCTATCCCCTGTGCTTTTTTCAAAGCCTCCTGCCCGTACCCGATAAAAGGTTCCGCTTCGGTGTAACCACCTGCCAAATACACGAGCTTACCATCCCCGTTCACGAAAACAAAAGCGGGATACCCCGATGTCCCGTATTTCTGTGCCAATTCCTTCTCTTTACCGAAATCCAACTTCAGATTGATAAAATTCTCGTTGTAAAAATCAGCCACTTTATCCAACGAGAAGATATTTTTCACCATCATCACGCACGGTTGGCAGTAATCGGTATAAGCATCGATAAAAATCAACTTCTTTTCCTTCTTCGCCTTCACCAACGCCTCCTTGAACCCGATTTCCTCGAATAGAATAGAACGTTTGTTACTTCTCTTTACTTCCGCTTCTTTCACCGCCTTTTGTCCCTTTACCAAAAAAACTTCCGGTTTCTGTGCTAAAATAAAAGGACTGACGACACCCAGAATATCCCCGTCCGGCATAAAGAAACCGTAAGTGGGGTACATATTCATCACCAGCTTCGGGGCAAATGCCTTCCCCGCCTCCGTTCCCATATCTATATGAATGGCCACGATATTCCGGTTACAGAAATCCATAATCCCCGGCACGGAGAACAATTTCCGCTCCGCCTCATCCCGTTTCTTCCGGTCTTCGGGAGTACGAGCCTTCATCATCGCGTCGACCAACACGATTTTGCCCTCCTTTTGAGCCAACTCCGCGGCTTGTTCCCACGTCAGATCCTTGAATACCGATTTATACTTCTGTGCTTTCACCGGCAATCCAAACATCACCAACAGGAGAACAACACTCAACCACGTTCCGATTCTACTATTCTTTTTCATGGATAATTCTTTTTGAGGCTGTCTGAAAGATTCTTTTCAAACAACCTCATTTCTCTATACTTATTTATTCTTTGTACAATATATCAACGATCTTGCCGAAACCGCCATAAGGTTTATCGGTTCCGTCCACGATCGCACCCGTCAATTCATTGAATCCTACCAAGTAGATTTTTCCTTCTCCGCTACCTGTCAACGTCGAAACGATCAACAGTTTCCCGTCTTGAGCATGTCCGGAGTTTTTAAATACTTTAATCCCGGTAATTGTTTCCCCGGTAAACGAGTGAACGACAGTTCCCGCGTTTGTCGAAGCATATTTATACTGGCACAAGTCACTACCGGAAGAATAGAAACACACGTTTCCTTGATTTCCGAAAGCGTAATAAGAATCCCCGTTTATTCCTTCACAGTTATCCATCGCGTATTTCTTCACCGGCGAGGCTTCCGTTCCGGAGAAATCCATCACGTACAATGCGTACTCGGATGTTTGCGTGTCGTAAAAAACAGCATAAGTGTAAGAATTGAAACCGTTATCCATAAACTTCAACTCTTTGGAAGCACCGATATCATCCAGATCGAACTCACCGCTTGCGGTAGATTCAAACTCACCCACCTGTGAACCGAATATATTTATAGGGGCAAAACGTTTGTTTTTCTTGTCGAAAATCACGGTTGAGAATGTACTGGTAGATATACGCGGCAAATAAGGAGCCGCTTCATAATCCCCGTTCAACCGGTCGCCAAAGGTTGTCACCCCCATAGACGTGTGATCCCAAACGTAAACCAATCCGTTATTGATAAGCATCTCTATCGGGCGACTTGTTACCATAAAAGCCCCGGGAGCGGGAGTTATACTCATCGGGAAAGAGAACCACGACGGATAATCACTCGACATGATCTCGTATGTATCAATATCCAAGGTTACACCTCCGGTTTCAGTAAAGAAATAAAGTGCTTTATTATCCGTTGCTGCATCAACAGAAACAAATCCCAGAAATTTCCCATCCGTTATTTCCAGATCATTAACACCGGAATAGACATGATAATAAGTCTGTTCGTCCGATTCCAAGATATCCGGCAATAACTTGGCAGACTTTATCAAATGCAAATCATAGATACCGTTATTCTCATCCATCACGCACAACCCGCGGGAAACGAGAGTTTCAACATTCAACTTTAACGTGAAAGCCTCTTGAATATTCTGAAGATGGTCGGTCACCGTCAAGGTCAGGTAATACGCGCCCGGTATCTCGTAAATAATCGTATCGAACACCGCTTTCGTGTACAACACGACTGCCGAATCATATTTAGTCACATCTTCATCCTTCTGGGGGACTTGCGGGTAAATTTTCCACTCGTACGACAGATCTTCCTTGTTCCCCGCATATTTCACATCCACGGGTACTTTAAAATTCTCGAACTGATACGCCGTTTGTTGTGCCTTAATACCTGTCGTGTCGATCTGCAACGACGTTAATTCCTTGTAATCATAATTACCCTTGTCATCATAGCAATTACATAAACTGAAGATGGCAACCAGTAAAAAAATGATCTGTATTATAAATCTCTTGTTCATAAAATCATCGTTTAATTGTTAATCCGGGAATGTTACTCGATCTCCTGTTTTAGGATCTACCAGAGGTCCGTTCTCAGCTTCATATTCTGCCAATTTTTCTTTCAAGATTCTCTTCGCCGGCGAGAATTTCGCATCATTACCCATGAATCCCATCAGATTCCAAGCTGAAAAATCCCAAACACCTAACTGCTCGTAAACGAACAAGTATTTAGTTTGATTACACTCCCCGAAATAATCACTCACTTTATTCATAAACCAATTTTCACCACCTACCCACTCTTCCGGAATGTCATCCGAAACCGTGATAAAAAGTGTTGTCCGAAGTCCCGCTTTCAAATCATCGGAATCCACGAGTTCAACCAAGAAAGATTTAGCCCCGTCCTCCAGCAAATCACTTGAACGCAAGACTTTCAACGGTATTTTTACGGAAACCTCGTTTTTAGGCAGCACAAGCCGGTCTTGTATCTCGTAATTAGTCCCGGCAACAGCTCCATTCTCGCTCGTGATCTTCAGCCCGATTGTCCGGTCGTAATTTTTAGCATACCCCATCAACAATATCTCAAGGTCAATGTCGGTATATTCATCCAGCACGAAGCCATAAACGACATCAATCGTGTCCCTTTGTAACCCCATACTCGTGTAATTAAAATTCACTCGCTCCACATCATTGTAATACGGGATTTTTTCTTTCTCGCAGGCAGTCAACACAAAGGTCAAACATACCGGAAGCCATAAAAAATATCTTATCATGAATTTCATAATCTCTGTTTTTTATTTTCCAAATTCCAGTTCATTCTCCGGTTTCGGGAATACATAATTCACCGTGTAGCCATTCAATTTCTCATCCTTCATCCGCTTATGATAGAAAAAGAGTTGTCCTTCACAAATAAATTCACGCTGGTATTCCTTCAAGATTTCTTCCTGCACGGCATCCCCGCTATTCACAACCGAAGCATCCAACAACTCCGTGTCTTCATATCCCCGGTTAGCGAGCACTTCGTTCAATCGGGCTACCGCCACGGAAGGCGTTGCCTTATCACACTCCGCCACGATATAATACATCTCGCTTAGACGGATCATCGGCATACGGTCACGCTTGGGCGTGTACAATTGACCTTCCACCGTAATTCCATCCATCTGCCACAGTTTAGAAGGTACATCCCCTATATAATTCGTGGTTTCGAAGAAGAAACTACGAAAATCATTCCCCGCGACAAACAAACTACCCGGGGAAATCCGCATCAATAAAGGCACGCTCGTACCCGTGAAAGACCCCTCGATATAATCTTTCAACTTCCTTATATTTAAAGCGAAAAGATGTTCCGTGGAAAAAGTACGGTCACGCAACTCCTTTTTCTCGTTCAACACGTCGCCCCTCGTGCTCCAAGGAAACAACTCCCGGTTTTCGTGAGCCTCGAGCACGGCAATGGCACTCTTACGGGCTTCGGTCGGATTGCCCGCGTACATGTACACGCGTGCCATCAACCCCATAACCGCGTAATAATTCAAGTGATAATTCCGATTTATCAAATAACCGTTGTCATCACTCGCGGAAACTTCCCGTCCCGTCAGCACAGGATCATTTGCCAGACACGTAGCCGCTTCTTTCAAATCCTTGATAATTTGTTCCGTGACATCTTTCGGGGAAACCGACACGGTTACCTGCTTCGTGAGTTCATTGACATAAGGAATCCCGTCTTCAGCGGAAGCACTTGTCGCATCCGCACAAAACAAACGTAACAAATCAAAGTGCATGAAAGCCCTCAAAGCCAACGCTTCCCCTTTTATAATCTGCTTATTATCCCCCGTGAACACGGCTTTTGAATTATCAATATAAGCCAGAATACTATTAGCGTTCGCTATGGCGTTATACAACCCGTTCCAAAGCGTGTCGATAATCGGTTTCGTGTTCGTTGCCTCGTACTCGTATTTCAACGCGTTCGCGTAACGATGATTGGAGCCGATTCCTCCCCATTGCTGGGCGACCACATCCACTATCCCGTAAGTCAACTCTCTACCATACAGAGAAGATTTTGTCATCGCCGTATAAACGCCCGCCAAAGCATCCTTGAACCCATCCTCGGTGGAGAACATATCTTCGGCTTCCATCTCGGTTTTCGGTTTCACGTCCAGCCAGTCGTTACACGCCACCATGCTGAAACAAACCAAAATCCACAAACTATATTTTAAAAAACCTTTTCTCATAATCTAGTCGAATAATTGTTTAGTATATTCATAGCCTACCACCTGTTAGAATGTCGCTTGCAGCTGGAACGAGAAAGAACGGGCAAACGGGTAATCCGTACCTCTTTCCGTCTTCACCGTTGACAGACGAAATACATCATTCATGTAGAAAGACAATTTCAACCGCTCGATAATACCATTCTGCATGAACTTACAATTTCTGAAATCGTAACCGACATTCAGAGAAGTCATTTGCAATTCGCTCAAATCCTGCACGAAGCGAGATGTCGGGCGCGTGAAATAATTCGGGTCGGTAACTCTCTTGAACTCGGCTTTTTGTCCCGGTGTGGTCCATCTTCCGGTATACACCCGACGGTCCACGTTGTAAGTCATATCGCAATTCTCAACCTTGTCTACCAACGTTTGATTATACATCTGTCCGCCCAAACGGAAATAGAAAGAGGTATTTACAGAGAAACCTTTCCAATCCAAGTTAAAACCGAATGTTCCCGTGTATTTCGGCAACTCGTCACCGCAAACGACTTGATCGTTGGCATCCCACGTGTAAGTCAGTTGCCCGTCCTTTGTCAGAAACAGCTCGTTTCCGGTACCCGGGTCGATCCCCAAAGACCGCACCGCCCAAATGGCACTCATCGATTGTCCCTCGGCGTAGCGAACGGACGGTTTCGTGGTCTTTTCTTTCGTACTTTGATCATAATTGAAATCTTTGTCGGAATCCTTATCATCATTCATGCTTGACAGAGCCTCGTTAATCTCTTTGATCTTGTTCGTGTTGTGCATCAAAGAACCGAACACGTTCAAGTGCAAATCCTTATCCGCATCATTAATCGCGCGCACGCTTACCTGCAACTCGAATCCTTTGTTCTGTGATTTTCCCAGATTCTCCGTGTAAGAAGAGAACCCGGCGGAAGGCGGTAACGTTACCGGGGTCAACAAGTTACTCGTGTTCTTGATATAATAATCAAAAGTCAAATCGACACGACCAAATAATGATACATCGATTCCGACGTTATTATCCTGTGTCTTTTGCCATTGCAGGTCGGGATTAGCCAAACTCATCAAGTAAGAACCGATAATGTTATCGTAAACTTCGTTTGAATAATACTTGTAAGTAGAAACCGCCTGATAAGAATTGAAGTTCTGTGAACCCGTGTAGCCCGTGGAAACACGCAATTTCAAACGTTGCAACCACCCAATGTCATTCAAGAATTTCTCGTTGTGCATGTTCCAACCCGCACCAACAGACCAAAAATGTCCCCAGCGGCGATCAGCCCCGAACAACGAAGACGCGTTCGCCCGATAGTTACCGTCGAACAGGTAGCGGGAATCGTAAGAATAGTTCACGGAAGCCAGAAAACTCGTTTCTCTGGACAAAGACTCGCTTCCACTCGGTTTTCCTCCGGCAAGATACTGTTGGGCATGAGTGATGTAATCCAACTTGTCATTGGCAAATCCCTCCGCTTGAAAAGTAACGGATTCCGATTTCGTTTCACCGAGGCTCCATTGAGCGTTGGCAAACATCACGTGTTTATCCCAAGTCTTCGAGTAATTCAAAGCGATATCCGTCGTTAGGGTTGTCATCTTCCCGTTCCCTTTCGTGTATTGACCTCTCTCGAAATAAGCGTCGTCCGTGATATCGATATCACGGAACATCGTGTGATCCCTCGGGTAAAAAATATCCGATTCATCCGTGCGGGAAGTGAAACCGAAACGCCCCGTGGCTTTCAAATCATCAAAGACACTCCACTCGATATAAAAATTATTTGTTATATCCGTGTATTTACTTTCGTCTTTCGTGTTTAAAGTTTTATTTATTAGCGGGTTGTAAACCGGGTTACTCCCGTAGGCCACCTCTACCGGGTTCAACACCTCCCGAATTGTCCCATCTTCATTGTTCGCCCTCCAGTACGGGTTCAGTTTCGCGTAATCGGAAAATGACCCGTAAGGGGAATTATCGGCTTTATTATGCAACAAAGAAAGTTGTTCCCGGAAAAGCAAAGATTTGTAACGATAAGAAAAAGTAAAACCTCCGCCGAATGTTTCCCGGTTGGAACCCTTCATAACACCCGCCACGTTGTTGTAACTCACGTTAATATTATACCGGATAAACTCATCGCCACCCTCGAAATTCAACGAGTGCTTGTGCCCGATCCCGGTACGTAACGGTTTGCTCAACCAATAGGTATTGACACCCCGCTCTACCTCTTTATTCAATCCCGCGTACAATTCATCCAACCGCTGTTGACTCACCGGGTGATTCGTGGACGAGGTATATACCCCGGACAAACGCTCCACTTCCAGTTTCTGCCACGCATTACACAAATTATAACTACTTAAATCCGGGGCTTGGATATCCATACTCCCGGTATAACTTACCGTCATCTTACCGATCGCCGGACGTTTGGTCTCGATAACAACCACGCCGTTCGCCCCCTTGGAACCGTAAAGCGCCTTTGCCGTCGCGTCTTTCAACGTCGTGATAGACTCCACCCGGTTCATATCCATGTCCATCACCTTCTCGATAGTCTGTTCAAAACCGTCCACGATAAAAAGCGGCTGGTTCGGGTTCGTCTGGTATTTATCCTTCATGTCCGTGAAACTGGAAGCACCGCGCATCTGGATTTCCGGCACCCGGTTCGGGTCGGAACCGAATTGATTGCTCTCTATCACCTGAAAAGAAGGATCAAGGTTTTTCAAGGCTTGCAGGACATTCATATTACTCACTTTCGCCAGATCTTCCGCTTTCACGGTACGCGCCGCACCCGTGTAACTCTCAGCCTTCCGGGTAAAGATACCGGTAACCACGACTTCTTCCATCTCCTTCACGTTCTCTTCCAACGTCACGTCTATCGTTTTCTGCCCGTCGTACACGACCTCTTTCGTCAACATCCCCACGTACGAGAATACAAGTACCATATCCTTGGTCAAGGGAAGAGCCAACGAATAGCGACCGTCAATATCGGTAGCCCCACCTAAAGCCGTTCCCTTGATGACGATTGAAACCCCGGGCAACGTTTCCCCTTTTTGATCCCGCACCGTTCCCATCAACGTGATCTGTTGCACTTTCTCCGCCTTTACCGGGGCTTTCCGTATCACCACCACGTTATTGGTCAATTCATATTCCAGCCCGGTACCTTCCAGACATTCGCGCATGGCAGAATCCACGGTAACATTCTTTACCGCGTAATCCTTTCTTCCGACATGTTTCAAATCGTCGTTACTGAACATGAAACTCAACTTCGTCTGGCGTTTGATCTCGTCAAAAACCTCTGCCAACGAAGCATTTTTCATATCCACACTAACCCGATCCGTGTTTTGTTGAGCGAATGAAAATGATACTGACAACAGTACTATCTTCACGGATAACAACAATTGGCATAGCCACCGGGGATACCCCCGAAAACTTTCATGATCTCTCTTCATAAAATAATTTGTTTGATTTTACATTAGTCTATTTCACAATCTCTTCAATTCTGTTTGCGGCAGAAATGATCGGCTTTCTTTTTTTCTTTTAATTATTTTCCATAACTTTGTTTATTGATTTTACATTAGTCTGTTAGCAGACTCACAAGGGAATGGTATTTGCGGTACCGTTCTCTTTTTATTTTAGAGTCACATGGTTCCCCTCCACGACAAACGTGATCCTTTTGATTTTTTCCATCAAATCAAATATATCGGAAACCTCCTTGTACTTCAGGATATCCATCGTGAAACGTAACTCTTTCTGCTCCGGGCTGCTGTACGAAACCTTGAAATCATACCAGCGCTGCAACTCTCTCATGATATCTTCCAAACGGGCGTTCACGAACACGATCCGTCCCAGCTTCCAAGCAATATAATCATCCACGTTGACCTCTTTCACCTCTATATTACCAGCCTCATCCACCTTCGCCTGCTCGCCGGGTACAATCCGGTGCATGCGACTCTCGCTCTTCACCTCTACCGCCCCTTGCACCAGCGTTGTCAACAAATCCGCCTCGTCAGCATAAGCCCGAACCCCGAATTCCGTTCCCAGCACGGAAATATCCGCCCGCTCCGTTCTCACCGTGAACGACCGTTGTTTCTCGTGCTCGACACTGAAATACGCCTCTCCCGTCAACCAAACGACGCGTTCCTTCGAATTAAAATGCACCGGTATTCGCAGTTCCGACTCGGAATTAAGGTACACGGTCGTACCGTCCTCCAGACGCACGATATACTCTCCCCCTCTCGGTATCTGGATCACGGTAAAACTATTATCAGCGACAACCGCCTCGTTATTTCTCATGAAATTCAGCGTATCCTTCTGATTCACCATCACCGCCAACCCGTCATTCACGCGTACCGTCGTGTCCCCGAAAAGAGCAACTTTCTCCCCGTTGGATAAGGTTACCACGGCTTTGGAACTCCCGACCTTAATCTCCTCGTGTGCCAATAAAGTTGAAGAATCTCCCTGTTTTGAATCCGACATCAACCAAATTATTCCACCCACCATCAACGGGAAAATAATCGCCGCCGCCACTCGAAGCACCCGTGAACGAATCTTTCGACTCCTGATAGCCACCGTTTCCCTTCTCAACCGCTTCCACCGATCATCCCGCAACACGCGATTACAGTCCGTGACAGCCCTTTTCAAATATTTCCCCGAGTGCAAACCTTCAAAGAAATCCCTGTTCCGCCCGGATGCATTTAACCATTCATCCAACCGGCGTTGTTCATCTTCCGAAATATCATTCAAAAGTGCCTTCGTTATCAATCTCTCAATCTCCCGTGTATTCATCAATTACTCCTGTCTTAAAATATTTTTCTATCTTTCTTATCTAAGAACTCCAAAAAACAAAAAAGGTAGTATAGAAATATGGCATTTTTTCAAGAAAAAAATCTATCCTGTTCAGTTATCTTACAACAATCAATAATATATATATCAGGTATTTTGCTGTTATTAAATTTTATACAAATACAATTTAAATTCTATTATTTTACCTTTGGAATAGGCTTTGAATAGGAGTTGAATAGGAGATGAATGGGAGTTGATATAAATCAACTACAATACAAATATATCATATATATTTATTATTTAACTTATTTTACCTCGAAACCCACTCTCTCGCGAACTGACCTCACCCGGATTTTTATTCTATTTATTTCCATCCCACCCCTTCCGAAGGAAAATTTTGGGATGGGAAAACTATAAAAGAGCAATAACGTGGGGAAATCAATTTAAAATCACGGCATTCACGAATACAAGTACATCATAAAACAAAGGAGATGTTTCAAACGTTCCCTCAGATAGTTATTTGCGTTTGTCTTATGTTTTTTAATGGTCGTAACGGCAATATTCAACTCCTCCGCGATCTCTTTATGACTCTTTCCTTCCAGACTCTTCGCGTACACGTTCCGACAGGCTTCCGGAAGTTCTTCAAAAATATCATTTATCAAGGCATATATTTCAGCCTCGATCATCTGGTACACGAACGACTCTTCCGCCTCCTCCACTTCAAAACCTTCCATTCGTCTATCTTGTCTCTGCTTATCCCGCAGGAACGTCAGGCAATGGTTACGCACCACCCGGTACAAGTAAGCCTTCAACTGTAACTCGTCCTCGAACTTATCCCCTTTTTCCCATAACTTAATAAAAATATCCTGCAAAAGATCACACGCCAATTCCTCATCCCCCACGTAACGCATGGCGAAATACTTTAAAGCGGCAAAATATTGTTCATATACCTCTTTAAATGTTCTCGAATCCGACAAACATATTCTTCCGCTCCGGATTGTATTTGTCATATATTCATATAATTTTAGACGAAGACAAATATAATTGTATTTCTTCAAACAAAAAAGCGGTGTCGTACACGACACCGCCTAATATCACTAAAGCATACACTATAATTCTCGCAAACTAATAGTAATATAACGCAACAGCTCCCCCATCAAAATTTTTATTTACCCAATAATGTTTCTGTACCTCCCCGGGTTTTTGCGGATCGTCATACAATTTCAACACCCTAAAATCCCCGTTATCAAAAATAGCACCAAACACGCGCCCGTTGAAATATCGCTGGGCTGCATTGTCCCCATCGCCTCTCCACGTTGCAGTGATAACAAAATCTTTCATATTGCCCTCTTCCGTGAATTCATGTATTTTTGAAATAGCAGTACCTTCCATACTCATCGAATACAGAGCCTTCCCCGCCCCGACATACATAAAGTCATTATAGCGCTTATCCATCGCTATTTTCACAAGACCATGTCCTTGTTCTATCAATCTTGCCGCGTCAACAGGTAATTTCAAATTAGAAACAGCTTTATAATTTATCGAATGCTCTGCCGTGTACAAAACAGTATTTAACTCGAACGTTTGTATATAAAAATCCGAACCGTCCTTATAGATAACATAAGTATTATTATTAAAAAAACTTTCATGGAAAAGTATCGCATAGATCTCTTTATCAAAATTATCAAGAAGCACATAACCGTCAGGTAAACTAGCTATATTGCTTGGACGAGATAAATCATGAACCGCATAATAATCCAGTTTTTGATTATACCCGTTTGAAGCTGTCATAGCAAGAATCCGTTTTCTTTCCTTTTCATAAATAATCGCTAATTGATCTTTCGCTGTCACACGTTCGGCTTTAATCTCTTCAGAACCTTTATCCGGTACATCATAAGGGTCGTCAAAGACCAATGGTTCAAGAATAAAACGTCCCGTGTTCGGATTCCCCGCGTCATAATTCACACGCGTGTAAATTTTCCCAGACTTATCCAACAACAGCGAGGTAGCTCCGACAGTTTCAAAATTTACCGGAATGCAATTAGTCGGTTCCCCCACGAACTCATCTTTCATGGAAACGATTTTTTTCATATCTTCAGAATTCACGGCAACGGATTTCCGCCAATCCCGGTCCAAAATTTGCAAAGCACTGTATCGAGCAGCCGGATCCGGAGCCAATCCCGTAATACGGGATATTTCCACGGGATCTTGCCCCAATTCTTCTCCATCATTGTAAAGAGGATACACGTTTTCATGTGGAATATATTCCGTGACCGAGAAATTAGAATAAAGCCTTCCGTCAAGTTCCACGTTTTTCTTCTCCCAATAACGCTCGACAAAATCCATTTGAGTGACACCATTACTCTTACCCAACACGACAATTCCGGTACTAAAAGGTCGGCGTATCTCCACGAGGAACCCATAGATCGTGGCATTACCAGCGTTTTTCCGATAAATAAACAACTGCCCGTTCCCTCCTTCCGTGAACACGTGCCGTAAATTTTGCTCTGTTGAAATCACTTTACCATCCATCCGCCACTCGTAAGTCAATTCATCATCACCGTTGTATTTCACCTCCAAGTCTAATTGCAATTCATCACCCGCAGTCACCTTGAATCTGGCATCTATAGTACTTTCATGAAGATAAAATCTTTCTTGATCCTCTATATTTGTTATAATAACGGTATCAGGCAATACAATATCTTTATAATTCAAATTTGTTTTGTCATCCATGCAACCGGTTAATAATATATAGCCTAAGAAGCATATCATTAAAATCTTATTTCTCATAACCTATTTTTTTTGGTCCATTACAATACATATTTCTTAGTTCTATAAAAATCATCCTGTAATCGTAACAGACATTAAACGTCCATCCAACTCGTATCTAGGTGTTTTTTCCAAGGCTCTTTTAAACATGATAGCGTAATATCTCTTTTCCGAAGGATCCAAAATCCCAAAATCACGAATGCCTGTTTCTTTTACAAATTCATCATATTTCTCTTTAGAATAATCGCCCAAATAAGCTTTAGCGATATCATCTGTCCACCATTCAGGCCACGAGAAAATATCCAGCACCGTAATCTCTATAAACAGAGAATCTGCCATATAAACTTGAAAATCCGAATTAGGTACTAATTGCAATCTCAGGATTTTACTCCCTTCTTTTAATATAGCCTTTCGCTGTAATTTCACGCGCATCGTGTCAATAAAATCTCCATCCTGTTGAAACGGTTGTTCTGTTTCCAAAATGAAACAATCCTCCGGGAGTGTCGTTTTTTCTTTATCCACGTTAACGGCAAAATACAACGTTTCAGTCAAATTGTAGCCTCGAAATTCAACAGGGACGGAAATAATTTTCTCCGTGGTATTATCACTCTCGTACGCGAAATTACACTCGACTTTGTAGTAATCCTCGCCGGATTCGCTCCCGAACATGAACTTGATAAACCTTTCGGGAGTAAACATTTCCGGTTTTTCCTCTTGACACCCGTAAAACGCCAAGCAACCTAATAAAAGAAGTAAAAATATGATTCGCATAATTGTTTGCATTTATATTACACACCATTTACTGCACCCCGGCTTCCGTGTCCGGTACCGGCATAACTAATTTCCCATTATGAGCGACAGTTGTTCCATTCTCTCTTAACGGCAGGTTCAATCTCTTGTACACGTAAACCATTTGCCCCTCGCATAAAAATTCCCTACGGTATTCCTTAACCAACGCCTCCATAAAAGTACCTTTATCCACGTCAGCCTTCAAGTTATAAACCGAATTATTTCGGGCGTCTACAACTTTATTAAATATCTCGACAGCCAAAGCCCGGTCTTTATCAAAAACAGCCTCCGCCGCGATATAATAACATTCGGGGAATCGAAGTACCGGTTCCAGAGATTTTGCCGCAATCATATCACTTTCTTCCCTTCCTTCCAAAGAAAATTTAGTAACCATGTTTTTGGGTATCGCTTTCAAACGCACATCATCCGCGTTCTCCGAGAAAATTCCACTTTTATCGTTCAGCACTAAAAGCCAATCTTTAGCTGAAGAACTAAAATATCCTTCCGTCCAAGTAGACAATTCCGAGTTATAAGGAGCAAAAAGTATTTCCGAGTGTAACCGGGGTTCAATCGTACTTAACTCCATCGGGTCCCCAATATACCCGGGAGCGACAAACCTAAAATTCGTTCCTTTGTTCACAACGTTTATCACCTCATTCGCGTGTTCGAACGCCTTATCATTTTCCCCGGCATACAAGCAGACTCGGGCAAGCAATTGAGATATAGCGTAATAATTCAATCGATTGGCTCGATAATTGAAAAACTCATCAACACCTAAAACTTCCCCCGCTCCGTTATCCAGTTTAACACGGGACTCGTTCAAGTAACTAAAAATCTTTCCCCCGGGATATTGTACATCCGTGTCAAAAGGTTTAATCCACTCTTTAGCTTTCTCCAAATCCGCAATCAAATACTTCAGAATGTTCTTCGTCGCTACCGGAGGATTCACGATAGACGGGTATGTTGTCACGTAAGGAATAAAGGCAGACTCCCCGCCATTGTCAGCGATAGGGGCTTTAGCAAAGATACGTAACAATTCAAAATGCATGAGAGCCCGTATTGCGTAAGCCTCGGCAAGAATCATATTTTTAGTAACATCCCCATACTTGAATTTTACTTCCCCGTCATTTTCCAATCCTTGAATCAAATTATTCGCCTCCGCGATAACTTTATAGCTATCCAACCAGATAGAGGCGGCTATCGACTTTGCCTCACTCTTGTCATACTCGAAATTAACCACGTCCAAGTAGGGACGATGCGCTTTCTCGTTCAGACTATAACTACGTCCCCAAGCTTCCATTGCGCCCCATGTCAACTCCTTCCCGTACAAATTCTTGCCGGACATATCAATATACACACCGTTCAACGCGATATAATATCCTTGTGCCTTCTCGAATAATGTTTCTTCATATATATCCAGTTCCGGCTTCACATCCAACCATTTATCACACGACGAGAATATAAATGCCAGCAAGACAATATTTATTATATATCTTTTTTTCATGACCTATATCTTTAAAAACCTACATTTACTGAAAAACTATAACTTCTGGCAAACGGGTAAGACAAACCTCGTTCCTGCTTGATTGATGATACACGGAATACATCGTTCATGTTAAAAGCCAACTTTACCCGGCTAAAACGAATCTTTTTTAGTATATCCGAAGGTAATTCATAACCGACAGATACAGATTGGAGTGTCAGCGTGTTGTCATCTTGTACAAACCTACTGGTTGGATTCGTGGGAACATTATATTGCTTCAAGCTCTTGAAGCCGGCTATATCACCTTGCTTTTTCCACCGGTCTGTAAACACTCTTTTATCCACGTTATTTTCAATATCAGCATTCTCTATTTTGGTTTGTAACGTCTGGTTATATTGCTGTCCCCCGTATGTATAAGTAAAATACACGTCCAACGTCACACCGTACAATAACAAGTTTGAAGACAAGGTACCATTCATTTTCGGCTCCGTATTCCCGATAGCAACATTCTCCGAAGCGAGCCATTCCGTACCGTAACTCCCGTCTTTATAACGGAATATCTCATCTCCTGTTTGCGGATTTATCCCCAATGACCGCATGGCGTAAACTGATGTTGTCGAAGCGCCTTCCACGTATTTCAACAAAGGTTTTTTGGTTTCGGTTTTATGGGCATTATCCTGATACTTCTCTTCTATCTTTTGATTATATGACTTCAAGGACTCGGAAATCTTCTTTATCTTATTTTTATTGGATGCCACATTAGCCGTAAAATAAAGTTGAGCGTCAGATTTAGCTAATGCTTTTACCCGTAAACTTATCTCGTAACCATTATTGGTAATCTCCCCGATATTATCCTTGTAAGACAGAAATCCCGAAGATGAAGGAATGTACATATCAGCAATCAAATCCACTGTCCTGCGGAAATAATACGTTCCCGTAAACACCAAAAGGCCGTCCAGAATATTGATTGTAGTACCTAAATCCGTTATCTTCGTTTTTTCCCATTTCAAGTTTTTATTTCCCATGGCTGTAATATTTCCTCCCAACCCTGTAGGATAAACCGATTTGCTGTTAATCGTATACAACGTGCGAGCCGTGTTAGCGGGGAAATTAGCCTTACCCGTAACACCGTATGAACCTCTGATTTTCAATTCCGAGAGCCAATTTACTCCTTTCATAAAAGCATAATTATGAATATTCAACCCCAGCCCCATCGACCAGAACGGCGCAAAACGGGTTTCGCTCCCAAAAGATGAATTTCCGTCCATTCTCCACGTGGCGTCCAACAAATAAATATTCCGGTAGGTGTAATTCAAAGATACTATCGTTCCGAACAATCTAGTTTTTTGTTGAAAAGTTGTCGGGGCATTCGGAAATTCTCTCGCGAATTGCGGATTAGCAAACCCACCCGCCGGAATATCTCTCACGTACACGCTATGGCTCTCGTCTGAACTCTCTTTCACGTTGATACCGGCAAACAAATTAATATTATGATACCCGATCATATCGTTATAATACCCGAATACACTACCGTCTATCACTGTCGCGGTTGTATTTCCAACAGTCATTTCCCCTTTATAAGGCTTGTTGTGATATTGCCCGGCTTCGGGTGAGGTATAAGCATTAGAAGAGCCCGTCGTGTAAGTCAAGGCAAGAGAACCTTTGAAATGAATTTTATTCGTCAGATAATATTGGACAGAGAAATTATCTATAAATTCCTTGCTTTTCGTTTTATCGAAACTACCCAGATAGGCATCATACAACGGATTACTGGTCGTACCGTTCGGTGTTGCAGTCTTTATTACTTCGGCAACTGTTCCGTCTTCATCCAAATAAGAATAGTAGGGATTCATAGTGGTGTATTTGCTAAACGAACCGAAAGGAGATTCCTCCGAATTAACTCCCGTGTACGTGGCACTATTCTTGAATAACAATTTCCCGATATTATACTGTAACTCTAAACCCAATCCAAAGGTTTTTCTTTCGGACCCCTTCATCACCCCGTTATTCCCTTGATAATTCACGTCGATACCATAACGAAAACCGTTTGTTCCCCCTTCCATTCTTAGATAATGTTTACTACTCGCCGTATTCCGAAGCGGCAAAGCCAGCCAGTCCGTGTTATTCCCCCGCTCGATTAATCTTAGTTTCGCATGATAGTAAGCCTGCTGATAATACTCCTGATCAAACAATCCGGCTTCTTTTTCCGCCTCTACTTTTTCCTTGGCATTCATCAAATTATAATCCCGCAAGTCAGGAACCTGTACATTCAGGTTATACCCGTAATTAATCAGTATTTGCCCATCTTTAGGAGTAACGGTTGTTATCACCACAACCCCGTTCGCGGCACGAGAACCGTATATTGCCGTGGCTGCCGCATCTTTCAATAAAGTGATCGATTCAATCCGGTTAATATCCATGTCGTACACTTTATTAACACTCACCTCGAAACCGTCCAAAATGAATGTCGGTAGATTCGGGTTATTCTGCAATGCCGTTTTAGACACATTCACCTCATCCAATTCAGTCAATCCGATACCGGAATCTCCGCGAATGCTTATTTTCGGCATCACGTTCGGGTTAGAACCCATCTCGTTATTAACAGCAATCCGAAAAGAAGGATCCAATACTTGAATGGATTTCAATACATTTACTTGGGAAATCTTCTTTAATTCCGCAGCCGTCATCGTTTTCACGTTTCCCGTGTAAGACTGTCGGGAAAGATTGGCATACCCCGTCACAACGACATCTTCCAATGCAACCTCACTCTCTTTCATAACAACATTAATCGTGTCTTGACCGGTATATCTTATTTCCACGGTTTCCATCCCGATAAAAGAATATTCCAGAACAATCTGCTTACCGAGAACAAAGCGGAAAGCATACCGCCCGTCTTTATCCGTTGCCGTACCCAACTTCATATCCTTTATCTGTATTGTAACCCCGGGCAATGGAAATCCTCGTTCATCCTTTACCACTCCCACTATCTTACCCTCCTTCACGCTATCCCGAACAACCTCGGCACGCCGCTTGAAAATGACGACATTACCCATAAATTCATAAACCAGATCCGTTCCCTCGATACATTTATCCAACACGGCAACGATATCCGCCTTTTTTAAGTCCATCGTTTTCAAACCGATCTGTGAGATATCCCGGTCATTATAAACAAAATTGAATGACGTTTGTTGTTTTATCTGGGCAAAAACTTGAAGCACAGATGCATTCTTCACCGAGATATTCAACTCGACTTTCTCAACAATCGTGTCTGCCCTTAAAGCATTTATCCCCATAAACACAAAAAGAAACAATACAGACAGCATACGCCTTATCTTCCGTGTATAAAAACACAAGCGTTTCATGTAGTCTTTTTTTTCCATAAAATTGTTTTTAGTTCATATTTAAATCATCATCTTTATAAAAGGCCGTACATTTCCCGAGGACTAAATATTTTCAGCCCCATAAATAATTGCCCAATTCCCTATTTATTTATTTTCTATAAACAAGAATTTGATTCCCGACTAATTCAAAATATACTTTATTCGTCTTTTCTATTGATTTCAACACGGGATTTATTTCCCCGTACTTCTCTATATCCAATGTAAAACATTCCTGTTTAATGTCATTGGAAAGGAAGACGACTTCCATACTATACCATCTTTCCAAAACTCTCATTATTTCACCGAGAGTTTGATTTATAAATACAATACGTTCCTCCTTCCAAGCAACATAAGGATACACGTCTACATCCGAAACAACAATCTTTCCCTCCGAATCGACTTTTGCCTGCTGATTAGGTTTCAATCGATATACCGATTGCAAATAAGCCACTTCAACACTTCCTCTAACCAAGGTCGTGGTGGCAATATCGCCCTGATAAGTATTAAAATCAAACTCGGTACCTAGCACCTTGACTTTCAGGTCACCCGATCGCACGACAAATGGGCGAGTACTATCCTTTGCCACGGAAAAATAAGCATGACCTATTAATTCCACCTCACGGCAATCTTTACTGAATTTTTGAGGGATAACAAGAGTGGACATCGCATCCATGTGGACAACCGTCCCATCCTCCAAGCGGGCTACATACTCCCCGCCGCGAGGGACTTCCAACCGATGCTTATTCATTGAAAGATTCTCGACCTCTTGTGCAAGAAAAGCAACCGTATCAAGACGATTTTCCACGGGAGCCTCGGTCACGTTCATCTTCAAAACAGAATCTTTGAAAACAACAAGTTTTCCGCCTTCAGCCAAATAGATCACGGCTTTCGAGTGAACAAAAGATTCATTGTTTACCAGATTCTCTTTTTTTACAGGCTCCTCCTGTTTCGTGTACGTGTAAACCAACATGCATACCATCGACAATATTACAGCTACCGCCGCGGGAATCATGAAAGCCATCCGTTTACGGCGTCGCTTGTATCGGATTTTCTTATCCAATAAAAACCATTGTTCTTGAAGCACTTTTTTATGTAACGGGTCCATGGCCTGTTGCAAATAATCAGGCGAGCCTATTTTGCGGAAAAGGACTTCATGACGATCGGATTCTTTTCGCCATCGTTCCAGTTCTCGGGTTTCCTCATCGTTTGTCCCGAATGTAAAATACTTCAATAATATCCGAGAAATTTTATACATAATCACTTTAATATAAATTCATCTATTTCATGTATCTATATTAAAGACGCCAAAATTCTATGGAGGTGTTATGCTTTTGGAATAATTTTAGACATTCAAATATCAGGAGCCATTAACATCATCAATATCAACAACTTCTCCAAACGTTCCCGGATATAATGATTGGCATTATTCTTGTGTCGTTTAATTGTATTTATAGCGATATGCAGTTCGTCCGCGATCTCTTGATGAGATTTTCCTTCCAGACTTAAACGATACACTCTTTTGCAGGATTCCGGTAATTCTTCAAAAACCTGATTTATCATGGCAAAAACCTCTGCCTCTATAACTTTACTAACAAAGTCTTCTTCAAGCTCATCACAAGTATATCCCTCCAGACGCTTTTCCGCCCTTCTCTTGTTTCGGATATAAGTTAAACAATTATTACGTATTCCCCGGTAAAGATATACTTTAAGAGTTTCTTCATTCTGAAAGACTTCCCCTTTTTCCCACAACTTCATGAAAAAGTCTTGTAACAAATCAAAAACGACCTCCTCATCCTTTATATATTGCAGGGCAAAATATTTCAAAGCGGTGAAATACTGCTCGTATCCCGCCTTAAACTGCTTGGAATCGGAAAGATCCACTATTTTTACTGATTCATTACTAACCATCACTTACATATAAAAGATCCACACTCACTATCACACTTCAATAATTCAAAAATAACGAAAAATAAACACCTTTCAACAATTACACTCCGTTTTAACATTCATTCAGGCAAAAAATATCCCGAAGCCACAAGCCCCGGGATATTTTCATGGTGTCGGCTCTCGAACTAAGAGGCGACTTCACCTTTGATTATCTCTATAATCTTCTCGTTATTAATAATAATCATACCGTGCTTGTCGCTCGTGATTCCCGGCTCTAACACGTAAGTATAAGTCGGCAACTTACCTTTCATCACGGTCGGTAGGTAAGCGAAAGTCACGTTATCACAATGCTTGCCTAACTCCTGCCCCACCTCGATAATGTGCGTCGAAATCATGAAAGCACTGTTACGTCTTTCCGCCAAGGCCTCGGTTACCGCCAAAGTGGCATCGAAAGCGTCTTTCACGTTCGTTCCCTTGAACAACTCGTCAAAGATCACGATCAAACGCTTGTTGCGGCTCACCTCGATAGCCACGTTCTTCACGCGCAACACTTCCGCGTAGAAGTGACTGTAACCCAAGTTAATATTATCCGGCACGTTGATAGAAGTGTACATACCGTCCTGTATACGGAATTGCATCGTCTTCGCGGCAATCGGGAAACCCATGTGTGCCATGTAAACAGCGATACCGAAGGATTTCATCAAAGTAGACTTTCCCGCCATATTTGCCCCCGTCAGGAAGAAAATATTTTTGGATTTCGTCACTTCCAAATCATTAGAAATTGCTCCATCAATACGAGGATGATGTAAACCCGTTGCGGCTACCAGCACTTCGCCGTCATCAGCAGCCGTCGCAAAGCAGAAATTCTTCTCTTTAGCCACTTTACCCACGACCACGTTCAAGTCGACCCCCTGCAATAACTCGATAACCTCTTTGAACTGTTTGTTCAACAAGCAACGGAATACCCGGTCAAAAGCGATCAGATTGACCAATCCCGGATTATCCTGACGGGGATGTCCTAACAATTTATCAATGCGGGAATCCTTCAATAACGAACGTCCCTTCTCGACAACGCTCTGGAACGGATTGCCCGCTACATCGGTCGCCAGTTTATCGAAATATTCGCGAGCCTTCCGGTAGAACTTGATCGACATCAGTATCCGCTCCCGGATAATATTGAATTCCGGATCATTACTGATGTAATGCATCGACTTCGCTTTCAAAAGCTGGAATATATTCCGGAAACCGTGTTTACTGCTTGCACCGGTGATATATTGCTCGACCACGTCAAACTCGTCCTTCTCGAACGGGAACCCGAAATCGTGATCCCGGAAATAACGGAACACGGAAGAACGGTCATTAATAGCCTTCGCATCCGTCAGCGGGTGCAGGAACATATTTTCCATCATACGTTCCCCGCCGCGGGTAACCGTCCCCACGAACATGCTGTAAACGGAATTATTCTTGTACTTGCCTAGCAGGTTCAAATCATCCAGCGTCTGTTTATCTGTCTCGAAACTCATGCCTCTCCGTTTTTAATGATTTCAATAATCCGTTCATTATTCACGATCATCATACCGTGGCGGTCATCCGTGATACCGGAAGCCAGCGTGTAAGTGTAGATCGGTTTACTTCCTTCCATTTTCGTGGGCAGGTAAACAAAGTTAATATTGTCACAGCGTTCTTTAAGAACCTCACCCGCCTCGATGATATGTGTAGAGATAATAAACGTGCAATTTCGGATTCCGGCGAAAGCTTCCGTCACCGCCACCGTTGCATCGTAAGCATCTTTCACGTTCGTACCCCGGAACAACTCGTCGAATACCACGATCAGATGTTGAGTTTGACGCACTTGTTGTGCCACTTTCTTCACCCGCAACACTTCAGCATAGAAGTGACTATATCCCATGCTCAGGTTATCGGGCAGGTTAATCGTCGTGAACATCCCGTTCTGCACGGAAAATTCCATCTCTTTGGCAGGAATCGGGAATCCCACGTGAGCCAAGAAGATAGAGATCCCGAAAGTTTTCATAAACGTTGATTTTCCCGCCATATTCGCTCCCGTCAGGAAAATCACGTTACTATTCTCGTCTACCTCTATATCATTGCCTACCGGTTTTGTCAGGAACGGGTGGAAAGCACCCTTCAGCTTCAAGATATTGCGGTCGTTCGGATAAGCTTTACCGAAAACGAAATTGCGATCTCGTGCCACCTTCGCCACCGCCATATAAACGTCAAGCAGGTAAACGTAGTAAAGAATCTTCATCATCTTATCACGTTCCTCGAAACGGAACACGCGATCGTAAACCACCGCTTGCTCGTAAGCCAATTTCTTCTTTCCTTTCTCGGAAGTATACCACGCCCATTTCTCGTTATCAAGCAACCCTCTCAAATTCGCCGTCAAATCGGCTATCGTCTTGTTGCCCGTGTCCGACTTTGAATTCTTCAGAAAATCACCCAAAGTATTCAACAACTCAATGCAACATACAATCCCGTTATGTAACTGGGTATATTCCGTGTCCGTTCCCACCAAATTCTTGAACTTGCGTCCCAACGTGTTATCCTGCGTCATCAATTGCGTGCGACGGTCAGTATTACCGAGGTAAAATTCCATGGTATCGAAAATCTCGCTCCGGAAAGGAAATACCGCCTCTATATCGCGGTAATAACGAATCACGTCACTCCGCTCGTTAATCTGGTCGGCATCCGACAAGGGATAAAGGAACATCTCTTCGAGAATTCTCGCCCCACCACGTGTTTGCGTGCGGTTAAAAATCTCGTAGACAGATTTGGTCCGGTTATTCCCGAAGATCGCCAGATCATCCAACGTTTGTTTGTCTATTTTAAAACTCATTCTATATCAATTAAAATTGAAAATTGAGAATTGAAAATGCGAATCATTACATATCCACATTTTCAAATTCTCTTATCTTTTCCATTTTAAATCTAAAATCATAAATCTAAAATCGGAAATCATACTATCTTCCTTTTCTGCGAATCCAGATAAGAACTCCGGCAGCAGCCAAAAGCAAGGGTATTAAGAGAGTAAACGACCACTTGATAATCCAAGCTCCCGTTTTCGCAACATATACCTTATCATCCGGCATCGGCGGACGTCTCACGTCGATAGGCACCTCTCCATCCGACAACCAGAAGAATCCTCCCGTTACCAAAGTATAGTTAGAAGTACGCGCAGTCGGAACTCGTCTTCCGAACTCACCGTTACTGATACAGTCCGCATCACCCGTCAAGATAATTTTTTGTTCTTTATCCCCAACTTTTCTTGATAATGCCACAGCCGTGGAATAGATCTTCTCTACTTCCCCGATAGCAGGATTCAAACGAATCGTGTCGTCGATAAAGTCAGTAGTTTCCAACTCGTTCCAAACACCGATGGTATCCGTCTTGAACATGGTCGTAACCTTGTATCCCTTATCCGCGATTTGCTCCAATCCGGCTACACTCGGGGTTGACATCACCATTCTATATCTACGCATCGTACCGAAATCATAAGCGATACTGTCAGCCGCCTCTTTCGTCGGGTAAGACAAAATCACGTCAGCTTGAAGATTCGTATCCTGTTTAACCAGAACGCCCTCTGTCATCTCGAAACCGAATTTCGCGAAGAGCGGGTTCATCACGTCCCTACGTTTCGGTTCTCCCAAGATAAACAAATTACCACCGCGGTCGATATACTGTTGCAAATTAGCTTCCTCCGCGGGAGTCAACCACTCGCGCATATCGGAAATCACCACGATATTGATATGTTCCGGCACTTGTTTGTCCAAACGAACTTCTTCCACGTCAAACCCTTGATTCAACAAAGAATGACGGAAACCTTTATCATCCGCGAACGCACTGTAATCCCGGTCTTTGCCACCATAGAAACTACGTTCTCCGTGTCCCTGCACGATACCCACTTTCGGGAGTTCCATCACCATCCGTTTGAAGGCGGCAGAAATCTCTCGTTCACTCGGGAAACGTTGCATATCGTTATAAATTCGTAACCAAGCTTTTTCCCCGTTATCGCGAACGATTTGACGAACGAAAGTATTCCCTTCTCCGGACAAATCGATTTTCTTACGAATCTCTTCCGGCCCCATGAATCTGTTGGAATCCAAACCGTACATCTTACAAACCTCAATCATTTTCTCTCGAAGATTCTTATCCGGGAAACGTCTGTCTAACTGAGGATTCGCGCACGTGTCATAATAATACACGTATTTCAACTTCATATCCGGTTTGAAGCGCAGGTATTGTTCGAAACGCTCCATATCCGGTTTCAGGAAATAGAAAGCGGCATACCACGAAGCACCCGGATCAAGCGCGTTAATATACGTGGTGATAGTCATTCCACCATCCAATTTAGCCACGATCTCTTGGCTATTCGGGGTCAACGTGTTCATTTTAGTCGCGGTCGCATCATAATAAACCTTCATTTTCGGCATGGAAGTGATAAATCCAAGGACACAAACCAAAAGAATAACACCGACATTTCTTCCCAACGTGATCACGAAACGAATCTTTTGACGTACCGCGTTCAAACGAATAATCGTCAACGCAAGGAACAAACAAACCACGAGGATGAAATAAAGTAAATCTTCACTACAAATCAACCCGGCGATAAACTTACCGCTTCGACCCGGCATAGCCAGCCAATAGGTCACGTCACGAATGAAGTCATATTCTTGCCACCAGTTACCGATCATACTCAACACCATCAACACGGCAAACGTTCCGATAGCCGCCACGATCTGGTATGAAGTCAAACTGGACATAAAAATACCGATAGCCGCATAAGCACAAATCAACAGGTACAATCCCAACAATCCGACAAACACCATTGGCCAATCGAAATCTTTAATAACAGACCAGCTACAAAGCGTGATTAAAAGAAGAATACCAATCATGAAAAGCCCGTAAATCATCATGGACACGAACTTACCCACGATAATCTGCAGATTGGTAATCGGAGAAGAATACAACAAACGAATAGAACCACTACTCAATTCCTTGCTGACCAAACTCATGGTCAAAAGAGGAATATAAAAATACAAGTAATTCTGCATATTTACAAAGACGGCTCCCCAAGGATTAGCGAAGATATTAAACGTGGCTCCCGCGACGCTATATCCCATTTCTTGAGAAACTACCAATCCCTCGATCTTACCGGCAAAAATCAAACCAGCCTGTATGCCGAACACGACCAAGATCAACCATGCAACAGGAGAATAGAATAACATTTGCAATTCCGTTCTCGCGATATTATATATCATTTTAAACATAACCTGATTATTTAATGTGCTTTTTTAGACAATTCCGCGAATATACTATCCAGAGAGCTCTTCTCTACCCGAATCTCGGATAGACGCCAGTCTTTAGCGGCGCTCTCCTTCACGATACGATCAATAACCTCTTGCGCTTCCGTGAAACGAATACGGAATTTCATGCTACCCAATTCTTCCACGCCCAGTACGCCTTCAATCTTGGCAAGTTCTTCCGTTGCCGGAGGATCAACCATGGAAAGATAAAGGGTATTCGGGATAATATAATTGTCAAACTCATCAACGGATCCCATGAACACGAGCTTTCCTTCCTCGATCATCATAATATGATCGCAAACGGCTTGCACCTCGGTCAAAATATGCGTGGAAAGAATCACCGTACGATCCTGTGCGATATCCTTGATCAAATGACGGATCTCCATGATCTGGTTCGGGTCCAATCCATTCGTCGGCTCGTCAAACACTACTAGATCAGGTTTATGAACAATCGCCTGAGCGATACCAACACGTTGTTGATAACCACCTGACAAATTCTTAATTAAACGCTTGCGGAAATGAGTGATACCACATCGTGCTAAAACTTCTTCTACGGCAGATTTAAGTTCACCATCCGGAACCCAGCGCAATCTGGCACAATGAAGTAAATATTCTTCTACAGTTAAGTCACCGTATAAAGGGGGCTTCTGGGGTAAGAAACCGATATGACGTTTAGCATCCACCGGATGTTTACGGGTGTCAATCCCGCTGATAAAAACATTACCTTCCGTTTGTTTGATAACACCGCAAATAATGTTCATCGTGGTTGATTTACCGGCACCGTTCGATCCCAGCAAACCATAAATTCCCCGTACAGGAATCTCGAAACTAATGTCGCGTACCGCCCATTGAATGCTGTAGCGATGTGACAAGTGTTCGACTTTTACAATTGGCTCTTCCATAAATTTGTTATTAAAATTAATATGCTCTTACAACAACACTTTTGCAAACTTTATAAATAGACGTTTCAGAATTGATTTAGTGTTATTCCAAAATCAATTTTATGAAAACTTTAAGATTTCCCAACCATTCAAACAACTGGTTAATACAATATTACCCTTTTCTCTCCTAAATCTTCTTCACGTCATTATAAAAACACTTTTTGACATTCCATCATGTCAAAAGTAGTAAATTACAAATCGCATCAACAATAAAAAATCAACTTTAACGTTTTGTTAATAACAACATTAAGAAAGTTTTCACAAACGACAACATGTGGATAAAAAAAGAACCACTCTGTTGCAGGTTAAAAGCAAATCACCTAACTTGCAAGCCTGAACCGATGCGATTAACCGGATGTAAGAAAAGAAGATGAAAAAGACGAAATGGATTTGGATTTGGGCAGCCATAGGCCTTGTACTGGGGATTGTCATTTTTTGGCCGAGTAACAAAGGAAATAAAGAAGCGATACTGGAAGCCAACGCTGTTGACGAAGTCGTGGACACGACAGAGTTACAGCAAGTACATTATAAATACGGCATCCCCTCCGATAACTTCGAGATAGCGGAAGGTGTAGTGGAGAAAAACCAGAACCTTTCTCTCATCCTAGCGAGGTACAAGGTATCCCCTGCCAAAATACACGAGATCGCGCAACGCTGTAAAGATGTTTTTGACGTGAGAAGTATCAAACGGGGTCAAAACTATACTCTTTTCCTCGCTAAAGACAGTCTTCGCACCCCCGAGTTCTTTATATACGAGAAGAACGCCCTCGAATACGTGGTGATCGACTTCAAAGAAACATCGGAAGTGTACGTGGGACAAAAAGACGTGGTAAAAAAAGAACACACTGCCAAAGTAGGTATAACCTCTTCTTTATGGAATGCCATGGTTGAAGCAAACACCGATCCCACTTTAGCGATCACGTTATCTGAAATATACGCTTGGTCTATCGACTTCTTCGGCTTGGCGAAGGGCGATTCGATACGGGTTATATACGAGCAATCGTACGTCGAGGACAAACCTCTACGTGACTTCAATGTCAAAGCGGCGATTTTCACGAACACCGGCAAAGACTTCTACGCTATCCCCTTCGAGCAAAACGACAAATTTTCCTATTTTGACGAAGAAGGCAACAGCTTGCAGAAAACCTTTTTAAAAGCCCCGTTAAAATACTCCCGTATATCCTCGGGATTCTCCAACAACCGTTTTCATCCCGTGCTGAAAAGATACAGGGCACATCACGGCGTGGATTATGCAGCCCCCACGGGAACGGAAGTGTACACCATCGGCGACGGGGTTGTCGTGAAAAAAGCATATCAGGCAAACGGCGGCGGCAACTATGTGACCATAAAACACAATAGTGTCTACTCCACCACTTACATGCACCTATCCAAATTCGCCAAAGGCATTCAACCCGGCAAACGCGTAAAACAAGGCGAAACCATCGGTTACGTCGGAGCCACCGGACTTGCCACCGGTCCTCACTTGGATTTCCGGGTGTACAAAAACGGAACCCCCATCAATCCGTTGAAAATGAGTTCTCCTCCGAAAGAACCCGTTTCACCCGAAAACATGCCTCACTTCACACAAGTGAGAGATTCACTGGTGAACTTACTAAGAAAAATCTAAGAATGAAGAAAATCTCAGAATCATAAATCATAAATCGTCTCCCCCGTCACCTTATAGTAACGCCATTTTCCGGCATGCAGCCCTTTCTTATAACGTCCCTCGCACCACAAATGTCCCGTGCCGTAATAGAACTTGGCTTCCCCGTGCCGTACGCCCTTCCGGAATCCGATTTCCGCCCGTACCGTTCCGTCCGGAAAAAATTCCTTGTAATAACTAATCTCCCCTTTCTTGTAACTCACTTGCGCCAACAACTCGCCGTTCTCGTAAAAGAAGGGTGCTACCCCGTCAATCTTGCCCGTGCTGTAAGGCAACTGCCCGATCAACTTGCCCGCTTTGTCAAACACGCACCATACCCCGTCCGGATACCCGTCCTTCAATGCCCCGCGAAAAAGCACTTTATCAGTTGAATACTCGTAATATTCCCGGGAACCAATCGCGATACTATCCGGCACGACAGGATAATAAAACCCCGCTTCTATCTGATCAATCTGATTCTCGAACTGCCGGTTCAACTCCCGCATACGATACTCCTCAGGAGCCTTGGCATTATAATTTGCCACGATTTGCGTCTTAAAAGCATCTCCATTCTTGGATAGAGCAAGCCCCACCGTCTCGAAACTCAAAAACGCCCCCTTGTTCTTCTCCAGCTCATCCCGGGAATCCGCTTTAAAAGAACCGTACAAATACTCGTATGTATTCGGAGCCTGCACGTACCCGAACACGTTATTCCTGCTCCCCAGACTTTCCATCGTCTGCAAATACTTCTCGTCACGGGACAGCGTGTTTCCCAACACGTATTCCTTGATCATCTCGGTAAGCGTCTCCGGGGAATTACTGAAAACAACGTAATCTTCCAGAAAAGTATAATAAGGTCGCTCGAACCTATCAAACATCCCCCCGAAAAAGAGATTGAAGAAACCCTTCAAACGGAAATAATGAATGGTGTGCCCGTTATATTCAATCACCCGTTCCTTCACGGGAGTCGTTCGCTGAATCTGTTCCGCCAGATAAGCCAACTGATCTTTCGCCAGATCAATATCTTTCCCCCGGACAGCCAACACGATATTATCCGCCCGTTGCCCGCTTTCCAAACGAGGCTTAATGATCGTCACCTCGTTCCCTATCCATGAAGAAAACAAATCCAACACATCCACCCCCAACCATTTATTCATCCTCTCCAAAGATTTCGTGATCTCCGCGTAAGACCGCGGATTATTTGTCTTGTAATTCTCCAACAACAAAGACTCCACCTTCTCGAATGAAGGGAAACAGAAAGAGATATAAGCCGCCGTATTCTCGCCCGCGATATTCTTCACGGAAGAAGTTCCGCCCTCGAGAGAATTCACCACATCCAGCAACGAAAAGCTACTTGAGTCGGGATTCGTTTCCCCCGTGAAACGCAGATTTTTATCATTCAACTGCAACATCAACCGGGTATTCTTCAATAAAGCGACCTCGTTTACCACCGCGGATTTTTCCATGACCGAGGCAATCCATTTTCCCAATTGACGATGATCGATATCCAGAATCATATCGCCCGATGCCGCCACCATCCCGGTATTCTTCTTTATCTTACAACGGGCAAGCGAACGGGAAACCAAAGAACGGGACAACGAGGCTATCAACAGATTATCTTTGATCGTGAAATAAAACTGCAAATCCGCCCAAGTCAATTCCCGAATCTCCCCGTTCGGGTCTTTGAACCGTTTCACCCGTATTTCATCATCTTCAACAAGCGCGAGCAACCACGATTCAAACAGGCGAATCACGTTCAGTTTACCCAAATCACAAACATACAAGAGATCGTAATCATTCAGCGCCACCTGATGACAGGATATGGTCACGGGACGATCCGTCACGATACGCTTCATCTTCGGGTAACTATTCGCCAAAGAATCTATATACTGTAAATCCGAATGATACTCCTCGAAATACGGATAGCTCTTCAACGAGCGCCAGATAAAATTCCTCCGCAAACGTTCATGAACACTATTCACGGAACGAATATTCACCTTAAAAACCGCATCCGCGGGCACCGCTTGCAGGGTATTAAACTTCCCCAAGTTGCGGAAAATACCGAGCCACACGACCAAACCGAACCCCAGCAAAAGGCCTGACACGACAATTAATTTCCTCTTTGTACTTTTCCGCATATATTTCACTCCGCTACACTATTTCGATACCACAATATTAAGAAATTTAGACGGGATTATCGTATCTTCGCGACAGATATTTAATACAAATTATGGCTTCATACTGGCAAATATTCATATCATTTTTCAAGATCGGTTCCTTCACCCTTGGAGGCGGTTATGCCATGATCCCTCTAATCCAGAAAGAGGTCGTGGAGAAAAAGGCGTGGCTGAAAGAGAGTGAATTTGTCGAAATGCTCGCCATCGCCCAATCAGCCCCCGGTCCGATAGCCCTCAACACGGCAATCTTCGTCGGGTACAAGGCACGGGGGGTAAAAGGTGTCATCTTTTCCAGCCTCGGTACCATACTACCCTCCTTTATCGTGATCCTGCTCATTGCCATGATCTTTACAGACTTCAAGGATAACCCCGGTGTAGAAAGAGTATTCAAGGGAATACGTCCCGCCGTGGTAGCCCTCATCGCCGCACCTCTCTACCAAATGGGAAAATCTGCCGGAATCACCCGCAAAACCGTCATCATCCCTACCCTTGCCGCCCTTATCGTGTGGCAAACAGGAGTATCGCCCATATATATCATCATCGCCGCCATCGCGGGAGGCATCGCGTACGGAAAATTTATAAAGAAAAAATGAAAAACTTTACAAACCTTATAAACTTTATGAACCTTACGAACTGATTACATGGAAAACCTAGAACTATATATCAGCCTATTCATCACCTTCTTCAAAATCGGCCTGTTCGGTTTCGGGGGAGGCTATGCCATGCTGTCCCTGATACAACACGACGTGGTAGAAACACACCAATGGATCAGTGTCGCGGACTTCACGGACATCGTTGCCATATCCCAAAGCACACCGGGTCCTATCGCCTTCAATACCGCCACATACATCGGCTACACCGCAACGGGAAGCATCTGGGGTTCGGCAATATGCACGATTGCGGTCAGCCTGCCGTCGTTATTCATCATGATCACCATCTCCAAATTCTTCTTCATATTCCGGCAAAACAAATACGTCGACTGGGCAATGACAGGACTGAAAACCACCGTTCTCGGTCTGATCGGTGCCGCTGCCCTGTTACTCATGAACAAACAAAACTTCGTAGACTACAAAAGCTATATCATCTTCGCCATAGCTTTCCTTGCCACCTTCAAATTCAAAATGGACCCGATCCTCATGATCGTTTTGGCAGGAATCGCAGGATATATACTTTATTAAAAACAACCCTATAAGTAACAATCCACCAAGATCATAAATCGTAAATCATAAATCTCCAATAAAAAAACCGCCTTTCAGCGGTTTTAATATCTCATTAAAGCAATTTATTGATTTTGTCCACCAATGTAGCTTTAGGTACTGCACCAACTTGCTTGTCTGCAACCTGACCACCCTTAAAGAAAAGAATTGTCGGGATGTTACGGATACCATATTTAGCAGAAGCTGAACTTTCGTCCACGTTCACCTTAGCAACTACTATTTTACCCTCGAACTCTTTAGAGATTTCCTCAACGATAGGCAACATCATTTTACATGGTCCACACCATTCTGCCCAGAAATCTACTAACACGGGAACCTCTGCTTTCAGCACAACTTCCTCGAAATTTGAATCATTAACTGCAATAGCCATACTTCTATCTTTAAAGTTTATAATAATATTTTCATGCTAAAAGCGTTGGAGAATACTCGCGTAAAATCCAACGCTTCGACACGGCGAAATTAATTAATTTTCATTTTAATAGCATCATTATTCTCGAAATATTCGTACAATTCTCTTGAACGTCCTATCTTACAAGTCCTTGAAAACATCTTCACCCGATGCCCTGAATTATCATACAACACAAAACTTAATGGCAAATCTCCCTGCTCGTTCACGAACTGATTGTGTAACTCTGTCACGATCTCGTGCGTCAACTTCTCCACGTCCACCTGCAAAGTGATCGAGCGAATCAGATTCTCGCTAATTACGCTCAGCAAATCCATGCTCACCACGTTAAACGTCAGCTCCCCGGCTCCGCCCCACTTCTTCACCTGTACCCTGCCTTTTATATATACTGCCGTTTCCATGATAAAATAGTTTCTGAACTTGATAAAATCCTCCCCGAAAAACGGCAACTCGAAAGTTCCGCCAAAATCCTCGATCGTCAGTATCCCGAAATCATTCCCTTTCTTCGTTTTCCCTATCCGCATATTCACGATAATGCCCGCTATCGTCACGTCCCTGTCCTTGAACGGCGACAAATCCGTCAAACTATCCAGCGGCGTGCAAATCGCGTTTATCTCCAACTTATACGAATCCAAGGGATGAGAAGTTAGGTATATACCTATCAATTCCTTCTCCTTACGCGCCTTTTCCACGTCCGTCCACGGCTCGCACAACGGGATGGTCGGTTTCTTCACGTCGTACTCGTCCATTCCCCCGAACAACGTCGCCTGCATCAACATGCTATCCTGTTGCTTCTTTTGCCCGAAATTCACCAGATTTTCCAGAAAAGTCGTGTGACCGTCCGGCATATAAAAATACTGTGACCGATCCAACCCGAAACTGTCCAATCCCCCGGCTGTAATCAAGTTTTCAAGCGTCTTCTTGTTCACCGTCCGGTAATCCACCCGCTCGAAGAAATCGAACAAATCCTTAAACTCGCCTCCTTTCGTCCGCTCCTCGATAATCGAATCCACGGCTGCCAGTCCCACGCCTTTGATTGCCGCCATACCGAAACGGATATCCCCGTTATGGTTCACCGTGAAATCATTGTCCGACTCGTTCACGTCCGGCGCCAACACCTTTAATCCCATGCGCTTGCACTCGTCCATAAAAATCGTCACCTTCGTGATATCCGACAGGTTACAACTCAAGTTGGCAGCCATAAACTCCGACGGGTAGTGCGCTTTCAAAAATCCCGTCTGGTAAGCGATATAAGCGTAGCAAACCGAGTGCGACTTGTTGAACGCGTAAGAAGCGAAAGCCTCCCAGTCACCCCATATCTTCTCCACCAGCGGTTTGACCTCCTTGCCCACCTCCTTCGCGCCTTTCACGAACTCGGGATTAGCGTTACACCCGTCAAGGAATTGCGCCTTCAAAGCATTCATCGTGTCGATCTGTTTCTTACCCATCGCCTTACGCAAAGTATCCGACATACCTCGGGTAAAATTACCGAGAGCACGGGACTGCAACATCACCTGCTCCTGATACACCGTAATCCCGTACGTGTCCTTCAAGTAAGGTTCCATCATCGGGTGGTCGTACTCGATCGGAGCTTCCCCGTGCTTACGCTTAATAAAATCGGGGATATACTCCATCGGCCCCGGGCGATACAAGGCATTCATCGCCACCAAATCCTCGAAACGGTTCGGCTTCAAGGCACGCAAGTGCTTCTTCATACCCGGCGACTCAAACTGGAACAGACCGGTAGTATCTCCTCGCGAAAACAAAGCGAATGTTTCGGGATCTTCCAGCGAAATGGCATCCACGTCTATCGTCATATGTCTGGACTTCTTGATATTATCCAAACACGTCTTTATAATAGAAAGGGTACGCAACCCCAAAAAGTCCATCTTAATCAACCCGATCGGTTCCACGAAATGCCCGTCATACTGCGTCGTTTTCAGACTCTCTCCCTCCGTGTTCATAATCGGAATATGATCCGTCAACGGGTCACGACTAATCAAAATACCACAAGCGTGCACCCCCGTTTGCCGCACGGAGCCTTCCAAAATCTCCGCCAACCGAATTGTCTTCGCCACCAACGGGTTGGGTGAATCTTTCTCTTTCTCCAGATCGGGATTCTCCTTGTACGCCTTCTTCAATGTCATTTTCGGCGCCTCCGGAACCATCTTCGCCAGACGGTTCGCCTCCGACAAGTCGAGCTTCAACACCCGCGCCACGTCCTTGATCGCCATCTTGGCGGCCATACTACCGAAAGTAACGATATGCGCTACTTTATCTTCCCCGTACTTCTGTGTCACCCACTCCAACACCCGTTGCCGACCGTCGTCATCGAAGTCAACGTCGATATCAGGCAATGAAATACGATCCGGGTTCAAGAAACGCTCGAACAGCAAATCGTACTTCACCGGGTCGATATTCGTGATACCCAAACTATACGCCACGGCACTCCCCGCCGCCGAACCACGTCCCGGTCCCACTATCACCCCCATATCACGAGCCGCCTGTATAAAGTCCTGCACGATCAGGAAGTAACCCGGGAAACCCATGGTTTTCATGATATGCAACTCGAAAATCAAACGCTCCATGATATCCGGCGGAATCTCCTCCCCGTAACGCTTTTTGGCTCCCTTCATCGCCAACACCTTCAAGTAATCCGCCTCCAGTTTGATACGGTACAAACGATCTATCCCACCCAATTTCTTCACTTTCTTCTCCGCCTCTTCCTGCGACAAAACGACTTCGCCCTTCTCGTTACGGGTAAACTCGTCAAAAAGGTCCTGCGCCGAGAACTTCTCACGGTACTCCTCCTCGGTTCCTAACTCCGGGGGAATCGGGAATACCGGCATCAACGGGTCGGAATCCAACTTATACTCCTCCACTTTGTCCACGATCTCCTGCGTGTTCTCCAACACTTGCGGGATATCATGAAACAAAGCCTGCATCTCCGCCGTGGTCTTGAACCACTCGTGACGGGTATATCTCATCCGGTTCGGATCATCAATATCCTTCCGGGTATTCAAACAAATCAACAAATCGTGCGCCTCGGCATCCTGCTCGTTCAAGAAATGCACGTCATTCGTGGCGATCACCTTGATGCCCAACCTTTCGCCCATCTTCAGAATCTCGGCATTACACCTCACCTGATTATCGTACACCTCCGCCCTCTCTTTCGCCGATTCTGCCGGGTGACGCATCACCTCCAGATAATAATCCTCCCCCACCAAATTCTTGTACCACAAGGCCGCTTTATCAGCCCCCTCGATATCTCCCGCCATAATCTTCTGGCAAATCTCCCCTCCCAAGCAAGCGGATGAAATAATCAACCCCTCGTGGTGCTTTTCCAGAAGAGCCTTATCAATACGCGGGCGGTAATAATACCCGTCCACGAACGCCACGGAACACAGTTTCACCAGATTCTTGTACCCTTGCAGGTTCTTCGCCAGAATAATCAAGTGTTCCCCCGAACGGTCCACCGGTTTCTCCTTGCTATACAACGACACCCGTGCCACGTAAGCCTCGACACCCAGTACCGGTTTGATTCCTTTCTTCCTGCACAAATCGTAAAATAACTTCACCCCGAACATATTCCCGTGGTCGGTCAGTGAGATCGCCGGCATCCCGTCAGCAATGGCTTTATCTATCAATCCCGGAACACTCGCCGCCCCGTCCAAAATCGAATACTGCGAATGCACGTGAAAATGAGTAAATGGCATAAAAACTCCTCTTAAAAAATATAAGACAATCCCTCAATACATTGAACCTAAGCAATAAGATTCTTTGCATTTTCTTCAAATATCACAGGAACAAATATAATGAATATAACAACACGTACTCGTTAAAACAAGTTACTTTTTCCGAGTGTTTCTAACCAAACCTCTGAGAAACGATGAGAACAAGAAAGGAAGATCTTTCCATTACACACTGATTACAAGCACTATTCACACTTCAATAGTGCATCACTCCCGTATTATTTCCATGTAAAACGCTATTAGTTCCCTATTAAAACGCTATTAAAACCCTATATTACAATAGCGTTTTAATAGCTTACTAAAAGCTTACTAAAAACTTTACAAGCGGAATTGCACCGGAATTGATACCCTATTCATACTCTATTCAGAACTGTCTTAGGTAGTTCCTTGTCGTGAAAACAGCATTAAATCAAGATATTAAAAAGCGAAAGATTTACTATTAAGCCGGAAACCGATACCCAGCATCAAGAAGTTAGGATCATGAAAATCCCGAAGATTGTATCCCACGTGCAGAAACGAAGTTTGAGACATCGCGATTTTCAACGTGAGCATCTGGTAGAACATGCTCAAATCTCCTTTCCCGATAAAATTAGTCCCCAACCCGATTCCCACGGTGAAGAAAGGCATCACGTACTCCACGCGTCCGGAAATTCCCAACGCGAACTGCTCGCCAAGAGGCGGTCTGACAATCTGCGACTTATCTATCTGCCCGTACACGTCATACTCCGTGTAAAGGTTCGCACCCCCGTCATACGTGCCGTCAAGCGACATGCCAAATCGCAGTTTATACCCCGCGTTATACATAGGGGTAAAATTAAACCCGAACACCGGGTAAGATTCGGGAGAAGGCGAAAGTCCGTCGGCAGTCTTGATTCCCTGACTATGCCACGAACCGAAAAATACAAAATCATAGCTTACATGACGGCGAAAGGGGCGGCAAGAGGAAGCATCATTCGCTTGCAACGGCTTCAAGTCATCTTTCCGATGGAAATTACATTCCACCCCGAAATTCCCGCCGATCGTGTTCAGTCCCGCATTGGGGATCGCGGTATTACCATTGGAGAAGTGTGACACGGTAATGCCCGAAGTCAGACTCACACCCGGCGATAATTGCCAACGCAAATAAAAATTAGCATTAATATAGGCATTCACCTTCGAACCTATGATTTTATTATAGGGATTGTCGTACGTGTTGAAAGTCTTCCACCCCGCGGACAAACCCAGATTCCACTCGTAATGAAAAGACACCCGGGGCGAGAAGCGGGCAACACGAGCCCCTTGAAACAGATAGAATGCTAACGGGTCACCCAATAAGCGAGGTTCCCCGAAGGTATAATACCCGAAACCTATTCCTTGATAAACGTCACCATAAGCACGGGCGGCAACACTTCCCGGACGGTAACGGAGAAAATATTTCAAATGGTACGAGAAAGCACCCCGGATCAATTTCCCCTCCGGATTATCACCTTCTAAAAAAGAATGTGTCTGAAAAATATACTCCGGACGCACCTCCGCTTTCACTCCATGAACGAACTTACGCGAAGACAAACCGACCGTACTGTCGCGTTCCTGTCCATGCGCCCGCGGGGTTATCCCGACAAATATTATTCCCAGAAAAACAATCGCTCTCCAAATCCTTTTTGCATTATTCATACATCAACTCCATTCATTGCAGTCCACTATAACATGCCACAAATGTAAGCAAAATAGAAGTCCAAACTATCCCGTTAACTTTTTTTCTTGGCTTTTCCCCGCAACAATTCCGGTTCGGGCAAAGATACCCGCATGAAACTTACCACCGCGGCAACGAAGGCAAATATTCCGGCAAGATACAAGGAAGCATAAGTTCCGTCGACGGGAAACATGACAAACATCAACGCCACGAGGGAGGCTCCCGTGGTCTGCCCTGTCAGACGGGACATCCCCAGCATACCGCTGGCACTGCCACTCCGGTTTTGCGGCGCGGAGGATATTAATATACTGTTGTTGGGGGTTTGGAACAGCCCGAAACCAAAACCGCACATCGCCATAAACAAGGCGATTCCCACCCCGGAGACTTTATCCGCCAAAACTGCCAACAAGAACAAGCCTCCCGCGAATATCGACAAACCGATTCCGCCCAATAGCCCGGCATGAACCCGTTCGATCAGTTTTCCCGCCAAAGGAGCCGCTATCATGGTGGCCAAGGGCCAAGGGGTAAGCAATATTCCGGTAGCGACCTCGCTCTTTCCCAGCGTGTGCTGCAAGAAGAAGGGCAGAGATACCATTGCCAGCATCTGGGCAACAAACGAACAAATGGAAGTACCGACCGAAAGCGAGAATATCGGGATACGCAACAAATCGACAGGCAGCAAAGGATAAGTTTGCGACAACTGCCGCCGCACGAAAAAATAACCGATCACGAATACCGCCGCGATCATCGGGAGCAACACTTTCCAGTTCATATCGTGGGTGAATCCCTCGATAGAGAAAATCAGCAACCCGAAGGTCAGTGCATTCATGATACCGCTCTTCCAGTCGAACGTGCGTCCCGAGTCCTTCACCGGATTGGACGGAAGAAACTTGCACGACAAAATCAATGCCACGATCACGATCGGTACGTTGATCGCGAATAACCACGGCCACGAGGCAATGGAAAGGATTCCGGCGGCAATGGTCGGTCCCCCGGCTGCCGACACGGCAACGACCAAGGCGTTTATGCCCAATCCCCGCCCCAAGAAGCGACGGGGATAGATAATACGAATCAGAGTCGTGTTGACACTCGCCAACGCGGCAGCCCCGAATCCTTGGAAGACGCGGGCAACGGTCAGTTGCGTCAAAGAAGTAGAAAGAGCGCACGCCAGCGAGGTCACGCTGAATATCAGCAAGCCGGCAATATATACCCGCTTGTATCCCCAGATATCCCCCAAGGATGAGAGCGAGAGCAAGGACACGACTATCGCCAACTGGTACGCGTTCACGATCCAGATCGACATTGACGGCGTGGCATCCAAATCCCCGGCAATCGACGGTAACGCCACGTTGGCAATCGTACCGTCCAACACGGACACCGTGATTCCCATGGCAATCGCCAAGATTGCCCAATATCGCCTCGGGACGGGTATTCCGTCCCACTCAACCTCTTTTGTACTCATTTCTCTTTCAATTTACGCTACAAAATTACGAAATAAATCCAAGTTGGTTGCAAATTCGAGGTATACGGCTACATAAATAGCCTTTTATCCTACTTTTTCTTCCCGGACTTATCCGGGAAGGCGGGAATAGCCGGGATTTCTTTTTTCCCGGTTTTCAGTTTTTCGAGTATGATTCGGATGGCCCGGTTTAATTGCTCGTCATCACCCATGTATTCCAAGTAAGGATCGTTTTCCACGTCCACGTCGGGAGATACACCCCTACCCTCGATGATAAACTCGCTGCCGTCAGCGGCATACGGGGCATACGAGGGGGTGACGATTGAACCGCCGTCCACGACACGAATGGAGCCGCTATACCCGACAACTCCGCCCCACGTGCGGCGTCCCACGACGGTACCCAGTTTGTTGTACTTGAAACGATAGGGGAACAAGTCACCGTCAGAGGCCGAATATTCGTTTACCAGTAAGACTTTTGGACCGAGGAAGGTACCCACGGGATTCACGGCGCCTTGGGTTTGGTTCGTGTGCATGGTATAGAATGTCGGGGTACGCATCAGCCGCTCGGTAATCATAGGAGATACATTACCACCCCCGTTCCCGCGGTCGTCGATAATCAAGGCTTTCTTGTTCAACTGCGGGTAGTAATGCTTCACGAACTCGTTTAACCCGTCAACGCCCATGTCCGGGATATGGATGTAACCCACTTCGCCGTTGGTTGCTTCTGCCACCTTGCGGATATTGTTTTGTACCCAATTATAGTAGTATAATTTCGATTCGTCGGCAAGCGGGGTGACCAGCACTTCCCGGGCGTCTTTCTCGTCGGGAGCGGAGTTTACCTTCAGGGAAACGGTTTTACCTGCCATGTCGACCAGTTCGGAAAACAGGTTATCGACGTCCTTCAACGATTTCCCGTTGATAGCCAAGATATATTCCCCTTCTTTTACATCCACGCCCGGCATCGTCAACGGGGAACGGGTTGCTTCATTCCAGTTGGCTCCTTCGATAATCTTGGTCACTTGAAAATAGCCGGATTTGTCTTTCTTGAACTTGGCTCCCAGTAATCCCATTTTGATTCTCTCCGGGGCAGGAATCCGCCCGTTGACGGAATAAGCGTGTCCCACGTTCAACTCGGCGATCATCTCTCCTATGATATAAGTCAAATCCGTGCGGTGGTTGACGTAAGGTACCAATACCTTGTATTTTTCATACACGTGCTCCCAATCTACCCCATGCATATTCTTGGCATAGAAGAAATCACGCATTTGTCGCCAACTCTCGTTGTATATCTGCATCCATTCCTGATGGTAGTCGATTACTTTTTTCACGTCTTTGGTCGGTACCGGAGAACTCACCCCGGCGGACAGGACGGGAATATCCAGCACTTGGAACGAGGAACCGGAGAACGCGATTGCCTTCTTGTAACCGGGAGAAAATTCCACGTACCCACCCAAGTCGGATTCACGCTTGCTACCCATGTCAAAGTACATGGTTCGACCGCCCCGGTTGTAATATACCCGGTTACCGAGCATATGGACGTTATTATAATGATTGGAGGCAAGCACAGGCAATTCGACAAGGCGGTTGTTCAAGTTCGAGAAATCGTAAACCAATGCTTCTTCGGTCTTTTTATCTTTGACGTTTGTTCCCGTTTCTACCGGAACGACATCATTTTTCGGGGCAAAAGGCACCGGGGCGTTTTTTGCCAACGGCAACACGTACACTTTATTCATGTCGTTGTACACGTGATTCCATTCCGTACGGCTGTACGTGGGCGAAAAGGCACGTGCCGACACGAACACGAGGTATTTGCCGTCGTCACTGAAGTTGGGTGAACTTGAACCGAACCAGCCGTCCGTGATTTGATGCTTTTCACCATTTGCCACGTTATAAACAATAATATTATCCATGGCGGCTTCCGGACGCACGTAAGTGATGTATTTGCTATCCGGCGACCAATTGTAAGAAGTCATCGAACGGATACCCGATTGCTCCACGATCTCACGCTTGCCGCTTTCCACGTCGGAGATATTCAAGGTATTCCCTTTCTCGCTCCACATGATTTTCTTGGAGTCGGGCGACCATTTGTAGTTAAAGATATAGCTTTTCAATCCTTTAATTAATTTCCGTTCCTTACCCGTGGCGGCATCCCGGAGATAAATATTAAATTCCCCGTCTTTATCGGACACGTAGCTGATATATTTCCCGTCGGGAGACCAGCCTGCCTGCATATCATTCGCGTCCGACGAGTTGGTAAGGTTATAGGTGATTCCTGTTTTGGCAGGCAGCGAAAAAATATCGCCATGAGCGGCAACGACCATCCGTTCCCCACCGGGAGAAGTCGCCACGGTGGTAATCTGTCCGCTGACATCCGTCAGTTTCGGACGGGAATATACCTGATCGTTATCTACACGGATCGTGATTTTAGCCTCTTTTCCCGTCTGCAAGTCATAAGCATAGATGTAACCGCCCTGCTCGTAAACAATACGTTTATCCCCGATTGCCGGGAATTTTATATCATATTCCTTGTAGGAGGTAAGTTGTTTATCCTCTTTCGTGCTCACGTTGTAAGCGTAAAGATTCATCACGTTGTCCCGGTCGGATATATAATAAATCGTAGTCCCGTCGGGCGACCACATGGGGATGATATCCTGTCGCGCGTTATCGGTTATCTTTTCGGATTTCTTGGTAGCGAAATCAAACACCCGTATGTCATCAGCCATACCGCCTTGATAACGCTTCCACGCGCGAAATTCTCGCATGATATAGTTGTACGCCAGTTTTTTCCCGTCGGGAGAATAAGAGGCGAAACCACCGTTTTTCAAAGGCACCTCTTCAGACATTCCGCCCTCGACAGGTACCGTGAATAATTGTCCCGTGAAGTCATTGAAAGTATATCTCCGGGAACGATAGAGAATACGCTTACTGTCGGGAGTCCACCCGATGACGATATTATTGGGCCCCATGCGGTCACCCAAATCGTCCCGCCCCAGCGTAGCCGTGTAAGTCAATCGACGAGGCTCACCTCCTTCTACCGGGATCACGAATACTTCCGTGTTGCCGTCATACTGTCCCGTGAAAGCGATGTATTTCCCGTCCGGGGATATCCGGGGAAACATCTCGTACCCCACGTGGGACGTCAACCGACGTGCTGTACCACCCTCGGCTGACACGATATAAAGATCGCCCGCGTATGAAAATACCAACTTGTTCCCCACGCTATGCGGAAACCTTAATAATCTCGCTTCTTGAGCTTGCAGGATGAAGCCAATAAATAATAATCCCAGTAATACGGTAAATCTCCTCATCATAATTGAAAATTGAAAGTTGAAAATTGAAAATGAATTACACGATTGACAAACATTAAATTCCACAATCGGCAATTATTCAATTTAAAATTTAAAATCTAAAATTTAAAATTAGAAAGACTCTTTAGAGTTTTTCCAACACTTCTTTTATCACTCGCGGAAAATGTTCATATTCCAAGGCGTGTACTTTTTCCGCCAAGGTATCGGGGGTATCTTCAGGGGTGATGGTACATTTTGCTTGAAACAGGGCAGCCCCCTCGTCATAGTGACCGTTCACGTAGTGGATCGTGATGCCGCTTTCTTTTTCTCCCGCCGCGATGACGGCATCGTGCACGTGCATGCCGTACATTCCCTTACCGCCGTAAGAGGGTAAAAGCGCCGGATGGATGTTGACGATCCGGTCGGGATAAGCCTCGATAATAGCGTCCGGGACCTTCCACATGAAGCCCGCCAACACGATAAAATCGATCTCCAGACGCCTCAACTCGTTTATTACTAAGTCGGAATGATAAAATTCATCCCGGTTAAACACGAAGGAAGGAACCCCCAATCGTTTCGCCCGTTCCAAAACGTACGCGTTCGGTTTGTTACAAAACACGATTTTCACGACATTTTCGGTGTCGTTTTCGAAATAATTAATGATGTTTTCGGCGTTAGAACCTGATCCAGAGGCAAATATTGCAACTTTTTTCATCTTGTAATCTATTAAATATCAAACGCATAAAGATAAGCAAGAGTTTATTCATGCCAAAAAATTTTCTAGGAAAAATAAATTCTCTAACTTTGCGCCCGAACTTAGAGAGTTATGACGTCTGTTATAGACGTTAGTGTGAATTTAAAAAATGTCTAATTAAAATTTAATGTTATGTCTGACATTCAAAACAGAGTTAAAGCTATCATCGTTGATAAATTAGGAGTTGACGAATCAGAAGTTACACCGGGTGCAACTTTTACAAATGATTTAGGCGCTGACTCTTTGGATACAGTAGAGTTGATCATGGAATTGGAAAAAGAATTCAATATTACTATTCCGGACGATCAAGCCGAGAAAATCGCTACCGTGGGTGACGCGATTGCATACGTTGAAGCTAACGCTCAATAATTTAATATTGATTTTATGAACCTCAAACGAGTAGTAATAACTGGTCTTGGTACTATCAACCCTTTAGGTCACAATGTGGCTGAATTTTGGGAAAACTTGAAAGCTGGCGTCAGTGGCGCCGGTCCTATTACTCGTTTTGATGCATCTAAATTTCGCACGCAATTCGCTTGCGAAGTTAAAAACTACGAGCCCACGGAATACTTCGATAAGAAGGAAGTCCGTAAAATGGATCTTTACAGCCAATTCGCTCTGATTTGTTCCAGAGAGGCTGTGAAAGATGCCGGACTCGATTTCTCGCAAGAGGACAGAAAGAGAATCGGAGTAATCTGGGGAGCAGGTATCGGGGGATTGGATACATTCTACGAAGAATGTAAAACATTTGCATTGGGAGACGGCACACCCAGATTCAACCCATTCTTTATACCCAAGATGATTGCTAACATGGGCGGAGCTATGATCGCTATAGAAGAAGGTCTGAAAGGCCCGAACTACACGACCGTATCAGCCTGTGCTTCATCCGCACACTCGTTAGTAGATGCATTAAATCTTATCCGGTTAGGAAAAGCAGACGTGATCATTGCCGGTGGATCGGAAGCAGCCATTACCCCCCCGGGAGTAGGCGGTTTCAATTCCATGAAGGCTTTGTCTACTCGCAATGACGACCCGAAAACGGCTTCCCGTCCTTTCGACGCGGAGCGTGACGGTTTCGTGATTGGCGAGGGTGGTGCTTGCCTGATCGTGGAAGAGTACGAACATGCTGTTAAAAGAGGTGCCCATATCTACGCCGAACTCGCCGGCGGTGCTTCAAACTGTGATGCCTATCACATGACGGCTCCCGATCCGAACGGAGAAGGTGCCGGTGACGTGATGTTGCTCGCCGTAGAAGATGCCGGACTTACCACGCGAGACGTTGATTATATTAACGTGCACGGGACGTCAACCGGGTTAGGAGATGTGGCAGAACCTAAGGCCATTCAGAGAGCATTTGGAGAACACGCTTACGAGTTGAACATCAGTTCTACCAAATCAATGACAGGACATTTATTAGGCGCCGCCGGTGCCTTGGAGGCAATCGCTTGTGTCCTGGCTGTGAAAAACGACATTGTACCCCCTACCATTAATTTCAGCAATCTCGATCCGGAACTGGATCCGAAGCTGAATTTCACGTTCAATAAGGCTCAGGAAAGAAAAATCAATGTAGCCATTAGTAACACTTTCGGTTTCGGAGGTCACAATGCTTGCGTAGTGTTTAAAAAATAATCACTAACTAAAAACATTTGGAAAGTGATTAGTAAAATAATTCAATCCATAAAACTTTATCTTCATCGGAAAGAAAAGTTTTATGGATTGTCTATTACAGAATGGGGTTTTATACCCGGCAATAGAGGCTTATACACCTTGGCATTGCTGCATAAATCGGCATCAAGATACACGAAAAGCGGAGCTGTCCTGAATTACGAGCGATTGGAATTTCTGGGAGACGCCGTTCTGGGAGCTATTGTCGCTGAAATTCTATATAAATTCTTCCCCAACAAAGATGAAGGTTTCATGACCCGCTTGCGTTCCAAGATCGTGAGCAGGGAATCGTTAAACATCATCGCTATCAAAATGGGATTGAGCGAAGAGGTTATCGCCAAATCGGATATTTCCAAAAACAAACACATCTACGGGGATGTATTCGAGGCTTTCACCGGGGCAATCTATCTCGACCAAGGTTACGATAAGACAAAAGCATTTATCGAGAATTATATTTTCCCTCATTACGTGAATTTGGAAGACCTCGTTTACGTCGATAAGAATTACAAGAGCCGCCTTATCGAATGGGCACAGAAACAAAAAGCAGACCTTAAAATCGACACACTGGAAGGAAACGCCCGTCGCTCGAAATTCATCTGCACGATTACTATCGGCGAAACTATCATGGCACGAGGCGTGGGAGCATCCAAAAAAGAAGCGGAGCAAAACTCCGCCGAAAAGGTTATCCAAAAACTCCAAGCCGAAGCGAATGGAGAGATTGAAATCTAATTCATTTACGATTTATGATTTACAATTTATGATTCCATTCTTCATGAATCTTAAATCATAAATCAAAAATCGTCAATTTCTTTTATTCTCTCACGCGTTCCACGTATGTTCCGTCCTCTGTTTTGATACGGATTTTCTCACCGGTATTAATGAAGAGAGGAACCATTACTCTTGCCCCAGTTTCAACCTCGGCAGCTTTTAATGCCGTAGAAGAAGCGGTGTCGCCTTTCAATCCCGGCTCCGTGTAAGTTACCTCGAGAACAACTGTCGGCATCAATTCTACATACAAGGGAGTTTCCGTGTCAGCATGTACAACCATTTCAACAGCATCGCCTTCTTTCAAGAATTGAGGAGCGTTGATCAGATCTTTAGCGATTGGAATTTGCTCGTAAGTTTCGGTATGCATCATAATATAGTCTTCACCTTCCATGTACAGGAATTGATACGGGCGTCTTTCGATACGCACAACATCAATTTTTACCCCGGAAGTGAACGTATTCTCAAGCGTACGACCGGTCTTGATATTTTGCATTTTAGTTCTCACGAAAGCGGGTCCTTTACCGGGCTTCACGTGTTGAAACTGTACAATTCTGTATAAATCGTCTTTGAAAACGATGCATAATCCATTTCTAAAATCAGCGGTAGTTGCCATCTAGTATTATTTTTTAGATTTAATATTTTTCATTGAGGGTGCAAAGATAAGAAAATCAGCATAAATCTAAAAATTTTAGATTTACTATTTTAAATCGCGGATTCCAAAGATATAAAGTTAAGACGATAGATGATTCTCGAGCAAGTGATTTTTTTATTCTTATTCAAGTTCCGGTGTTTCTTGATGATCATTTTTCTTTTCTCCCGAATCATCAAGCTGCAAATGCTCCTTAGCGTTTAATGGAGAAATTATATTCTTACCTGTTTGGGCTTCGATTTCTTTCCGGGTATTACCCGCTATTCGTCCCCCCTTGTTGAGCAACCCGTTGACTTTCTTCAAAGGATTCCGGTTTTCTTTCTTTCGAGATTTCAGTTGTCGTGGCTTCGGCAAGCATATTCAAGATCAACTCCATATTAGTCATATTATCCCGGAGATTTTCTTTCTTCAGTCCTTTAAACTGCTTGTATTCTCTGGTTGTCATTCCAGCCCAAGCTTGTGTTATGATATCCGTCAGCGTCGCAAATTGTTGCCCTTCTTTTACCCCCCGGTGTTTCCATTCGTCGGTGAGTTCTTTGCGTACCTCAATACTTTTCAAACGTTGATTTATCCAATTGTCAGAATATCCCAATCGTTTGTAATCCAGCATGGCTTGCTCGATCGACAGTTCAGGATCCTGTAATTGGTCTAAACGTTCCTTGGCAACTTGCGCCATCCACAATTTAAACGGTTCTGCTTTAGGGGAAGGAATGGATTGAATTAACCGGAATAGTTGTTCAGTATCTGCAACATCAGTCATTCGCATTTTCCCGTCTGTAGCCTTTAACTTCAACTGGTGACAATTTGTCACCGTTTCATTTCCTTCTTCTTTAAGACGTTGTTTTAATTTATTCCAATACTTACGCCCATCAGTACTTTCTGTTAAAATATCAACTACATCCACGATAGAAAAATACCATTTCTCCTGTTCGCTATCTCAAACGGTACAGACTTTTCTCGCTTCAAATAATTGTACAGCTTCTTTTTGTGTCATAACTTCTTCTTATTAACGCCATAATCTATAATACACCCCCAACGGTAATGCTTTTTCAAATGAATCGGTAAAATACAATTCACCGAATTGTTCGCCACGACATTCCCCGACCAACTGACGCACCACGCTTCGGGCTAATAAGGCTGACAGTCCCATAGAGTATAAATTCAACACCAAAAAGCTGTTCGTCGGTTCCAACAACTGACCACAAAGGGTTATCAATTCGTTTATATTCTCCTCGAGTACCCATTTCTCGCCATTCGCACCGCGTCCATAGGCAGGCGGATCAAGAATAATCCCGTTATATTTTTTCCCTCGCCGCACTTCCCGATGCACGAATTTCAAAGCATCCTCCACGATCCAACGTACCCCGTCCAAACCGGAAGCTTCCATGTTTTCCCGCGCCCAAGACACCACGGGTTTCACCGAATCGACGTGAGTAACATCCGCCCCTGCGCTCTTCGCAGCTAAAGTAGCCCCTCCCGTGTAAGCAAACAAGTTCAGCACTTTCGCCCCCGTGCCGATCCGTTTCACTTGCTCGAATATAAAATCCCAGTTCTCCGCCTGTTCCGGGAATATCCCCACGTGCTTGAAAGAAGTCAACCCCAAGCGCATCCGGAGAGCCATATCCCCGTACCGGTAGTTCACGAACCACTGCTGTAACATTTTCGGTTTGCAAACCCACTCTCCCCGATCCTCGTTCTTCTTGTCTTTCTTGAAATAAGCATCCGCCCGTTGATGCCATTCCTCGTCGGAAAGCGATTTATTCCATATAGCCTGCGGCTCCGGTCGTGCAATCACGTAACGTCCGAAACGTTCCAATTTCTCGAAAGCACCACTATCTATCAACTCGTAATCCGTCCAATGCGACGGGTTCAGTAATTTTATATTCATCACAAATAATTTTTATCACAAAACTTTTCGCTTCGGCACGGTAGCCACGAAATCCTTCAAATAAAAAGGCTCAAAATAAGCCACATCCTCAAAATCTCCCGCCTCGAATTTCCGTTCGGCAAGCAGTGTCATATTAGCCGCGGAAGTTTCTACTCCCGGAATAAATTCAGCATTCGGGTGGCGTATAACCTCCTTTACCTTATCACTCCCGTTCCCGAAGAAAAACATCTTATGCCCATCCAACAAATCGGCAAACGCACCCTCCTCTATTACTTCGGCATGAATATCCCTCACGGTAATCCCCTCCCGATCAAAAACCGCCGTGTACACTTCCATGCGACGAGCATCAATCATCGGGCAATAATACCCGCCTTCGCCTTTCCTTGCGGCAACGGCATTCGCCAGAGCTTCCAAGGTACTCACGGCTATCAAGGGCTTGCCCGCACCGAAACAAATTCCCTTGGCTAAAGAAACTCCTATACGCAACCCCGTGTATGAACCGGGTCCCATACTCACGGCAACCGCATCCAAATCATTAGCGGTCTCACCTTCTTCGCGGCAACGTTCAGCGTGTCCCTCGTCTCCCGTATGGAGCTCATCGGCGTGCTGTGCAAGCTCATCAGCCGCGGCGCACTCATCAGTATGGCTGTTATCCTGCTTGTGTTGCCGGCACTGCTCGTCATTACGGAGCCAATCCTCAGAAAGACCACGTTCCATTGGCTGAAAAAGTCCGAAATCACCGAGAAAAAGGCATAATCGATTCAGAGAAAGGATCTCGATCAATATGAGTAAGTATCTTACAAAATCCGTTGCGGCTACGATTTCCGCACTTCTCCTCCTCGGCTGCGCTGCCCCGGCCTTCGCGGCGGATGCTACCGTTGAGAAAAAAGAAACCTCTTATCTCATCCTGAACGCAGACGGTTCCGTGCAGGAGCAGATCACCAGCGATTGGCTGCACAGCGATGACGGTTTTGATGCCGTTACCGACGAAAGCGGCCTTTCCGATATCCAGAACCTCAAGAGCGACGTGATGCCGGAACAGTCCGGCAATACGCTCAAGTGGACGACGGACGAAACCGATATTTATTATCAGGGCAAGAACAGCGCACAGGCGCCGGTCGGTGTTTCCATCGAGTATACGCTGGACGGCAAGGCGGTTACGGCCGATGAACTCAAGGGTCAGAGCGGCCACCTTGAGTTCATCGTAAAAATGCTCATAAAGTGCATTATACTCAGTGTCATCAAGTGAATTGAGCAAAACGATTGTGATGATTGCCCTTGTATCAACATCACCGTTGTTGTACTGAACATTGAACACATTTGCAAACTTCTCGATTTCATTCTTATTTGCACGCTTAATATACATGGGAATCTTCGGAGCAATATGCTCTTTTGCGAATGTTGCGCCTCTGAACGGGAAGTAGCAATCCTCCTCGTTTTTAATTTCCTCACGAAGCTCGGGGAAATATGTTACAAAACGCTTTGCAAGAAACTTCGGATCGGCGGTTCCGTCGTCATCCTTTTTCTTTTTCTGCTTAACCTGCTTTGCCCTTTTGATTGCAAGTGTACCCGAAACGCCTTCGATAAAGTCATTTGCGATACTGTCGGCATCCTTCTGTGTGCCGACTGTTTCATCATAAAGCCATGTTGCAAGTGTTTTCCATTCGTTGTCGGGACCTTCATCGGTCATTGTGCAGGAACGGAGCACCATCTGTTCCTTATCCTTATAATATACTACCGAATATGCAAGTGCTGCACTTGTAAAAAGCGAAACAAGCTCGTTGTCGTTTTCGGCAACAACCTTCTGTTTTGTATAATTCTGTTTTACAAGTTCTTCTTCAACCTTGCCGACGATATAATCAAAAGCTTTTTTAAATTCCAACTTAATCTTCCTCTCGGATTAGTCTGTCAGAATTCATTATACAATCAAATAACAGATTTGTCAAAGGTTTTGACTTGCAAGACGCACATTATTGTGTTATTATTTAAGCTGTATATTAATGTAAAAGAAGGTTTTATTATGTCTTGTCAAGATGCTATCGGAGTTTTTGACTCTGGATTAGGCGGACTCAGCGCTGTAAAAGAGTTTTTGCATGTGCTGCCAAACGAGAAAATAATATACTTTGGAGATACGGGAAGAGTACCCTACGGCAACAGAAGCCGTGAAACAATTTCAAAGTATGCCCTTCAGGACGCAAATTTTCTGTTGAAACACAATGTCAAAACAGTTGTTGCAGCCTGCGGTACGGTAAGTTCGGTTGCAGGCGATATGCTTGAAGAAAAGCTTTCAGTTCCGTACACGGGTGTTGTAAACCCGACCGCATTCATTGCCGACCGAAAAACAAAGAACGGTAAAATCGGAATTATCGGCACTGCCGCAACCATTTCGAGCCACAGCTACAAGCTCCGTCTTGAAAAGCTTAATCCGAAATACAAGGTTTATGAGCAGGCGTGTCCGCTTTTTGTTCCGCTTGTTGAAAACGGTTTCATCTGTCGTGACGATCAGATTGTACGGCTTGTCATCAGAAGATATCTTTCCGAACTCAAGGAAACAGGCGTTGACACCCTCATTCTCGGCTGCACTCACTATCCGCTTTTGCGTGACGCAATTGCTGACTTTATGGGTGACGGCGTTACTCTTGTTGATTCGGGATATGAAACTGCAATCTATTGCTCAAAAATTCTCAGAGAAAACAATCTGCTCAACACAGACGGTGTGCATCAGACTCCCGAATTTTATGTAAGCGACACTCCCGACGGATTTAAAAGCGTTGCAGGACTGTTTCTCGGCAGAAATATGGAGCATACTGTTACACAAATTGACATTGAACAGTATTAACGAGGGAAGATATGACAGATAAGGAAAAGAAAAAATGCAAATATATGATTTCCATTCTGGGCGAACAGATTCTTGACGATGAAAGCGACAGAATTGAGGTTCTCACAGAGGGAAATTTTCTGATGAAAAAAGACCATTGTTACATAGGCTACAAAGAATATGACGAGGATGCACCGCAGAGCTTTTACGACAATCTCATAAAAGTTCAGGACAATATGGTGACAATTACACGCAAAGGTCCCATGCGTTCACAGCTTATGCTTGAAAAAGGCAGACGGCATCAATGCCTGTATCAGACGCCTGCAGGCGACCTTATGATAGGAGTTTTCACAAAAACAATGAATAACTCCCTCACCAAAAACGGCGGAACGCTTGAGGTCAGTTACACGCTTGATTTCAACAATGACCTTGTGAGCGAAAACAAGTTTAAAATTACGGTTGAAGAAAAAGAAAAGTTTGAAAATGAGGTAGATTGATATGGATACATACGCACTTGCTGTACAACAGCTAAAAAAAGCAATTGAAAACGCTATTGAAAAGGCAATATCAAACGGTGAACTTCCGCAGGCAGAGACCGCTCCGTTTATCATTGAAACACCTGCCGACAGAAGCCACGGCGACTTTGCAACAAATGCGGCAATGGCAGGTGCAAAGGCATTCCGTATGCCGCCTTTCAAAATTGCACAGGCTATCACATCAAACCTTGACCTTGAGGGTACAATGTTTGACCGCTTTGAAACAGCAGGTCCGGGATTCATCAACTTCTTCCTCGGCACTGAATTTTATTCGGCTGTAATCAGAGAAATCCTTGCCAATCCCGAAGCATACGGCAGAAGTGAATACGGCAGAGATGAAAAGGTTATGGTTGAGTTTGTATCAGCCAACCCGACAGGTCCTATGCACATGGGCAACGCAAGAGGCGGCGCTCTCGGTGACTGTCTTGCCGCTGTTCTGGACAAAGCGGGCTACAACGCATGGCGTGAATTTTATGTAAACGACGCCGGCAATCAGATTGAAAAGTTCGGCTGTTCACTTGAAGCAAGATATCTTCAGATTTTCAAGGGCGATGAGATAGAGTTCCCCGAGGACGGCTATCAGGGTGAGGACATCAAAGACCTTGCAAAAGAATATGCTGACCTGAACGGCGACAGTCTTGTTAATGTAAGCGCAGAAGAACGCAAAAAGGCTCTTGTTGACTATGCACTTCCTAAGAACATCAAGAAGATGCAGGCTGATATGGAAAAATACAAAATTTTCTATGACAAGTGGTTCTTTGAAAGCGAGCTTCACAAGAGCGGTGCTGTTAATGCTGTTGTTGACCTTCTCACGAAAAAAGGACTTACCTACGAAAAAGATGGTGCTGTTTGGTACAAGAACAAAGAGGTGCTCACACAGAAGCTTCTCAAAGAGGGCAAGTCACAGAAATACATTGACAACCTTGAATTAAAGGACGATGTTCTCATTCGTCAGAACGGCAACCCGACATATTTTACAGCCGACATTGCATACCACAAGAACAAATTTGACCGTGGATTCACAACTCTTATTGATGTTTGGGGAGCAGACCATCACGGTCATGTTATGAGAATGAAAGGCGCAATGGACGCTATCGGCTATGACGGTGACAAGCTCAATGTTGTTCTTATGCAGCTTGTTAAGCTTGTTAAGGACGGTGAGCTTGTAAGAATGAGCAAGCGTACCGGCAAGGCTATTCAGCTTGGCGATTTGCTTGACGAAGTACCTGTTGACAGCGCAAGGTTCCTCTTTAACACCAAAGAGGCTAACACACAGATGGACTTTGACCTTGACCTTGCAGTAAGTCAGGACAATCAGAACCCTGTTTATTATGTTCAATACGCACACGCAAGAATTTGCAGTATCTTCAAGTCACTTGCAAAAGAGGGCATTTCTCCGAGAGAATGTACAGACTCAGAGCTTGCACTCCTCACAGCTCCCGAAGAAAAGGAACTCATCAATCATCTTGCATCATACACCAACGAAATCATCAGTGCGGCAAAGGATTACGATCCGACCAAGGTCACACGCTATGTAACACAGCTTGCAACACTTTTCCACAAATTCTACAACGCTTGCCGTGTTAAGGGCGAAGAAGAAGGTCTTATGCAAGCAAGACTTGCACTTTGCAACTGCGTAAGAGCCGTTATCAAAAATGTTCTTACAATGTTCAACATCTCTTGTCCCGAAAGCATGTAAGCAGCGTGTCGCTGCACCCTGTTCGTGTAGATAGTTTTATTAATGCGAAGCTTATATTTCCCGAGCGGAAGTTTACAAATTGAAATTTAAAAATTGAAAATGTAAAATGGATGTCGGGAAGACAGTTTGCATAATGCAAAACAATGTCTTCCCGACTGATTTTTATTTATATCCAATTGTCATCCTTTAGAGGCGTTCATTGTACGCCCGCCTTGATGGGATTTTATGTTTAACAAAAACTTTTTATGTATTGAAAGTTATGTGCTGTCTGCAGTGGCGGTCAGTGACCGTCATTTGTTTTGTGTGCAAACACAAAACAAATTCGTAGCGGCGAACCGTGTTCGCCGCTACGGTGGATTGTACCAACAATTACTATATCACCTTAAAAATTATACATCCAAACAAAAATGTCAGAAACAGGTTTATAATTACAAATCCCTGTTTCTGACATTTTGCTTTAATTCAATGTATCATTAACTTCCTGTATTGAACTCAGAAATCAGTATACCATTTATCTTCACATTTGGGCAACCATCAAATATATCAAAATTATTTTTTTCTTTCTCTATCAGGGTGTCAGACATTGTAACAGATTTTAAGTTTTCACATCCATAAAAAACCTTTTTTCCAATCTTTTCAATATTATCGGGAATTACGATATTTTCTAAAGAAGTACATCCATAAAACAATGCATTCTCTAATTCTGTTAAGTTTTTCGGAATTGTTATTTCTTTTAAAGAAATGCATTCATAAAATGCAGCAGAATCAAGTAATGTTAATGTATCAGGTAAATTAACATTTATAAGTTCTTCACATTTATCAAATGCACGGGTACCAATTTCAGTCACCCCATCAGGTACTTCTATACTTTTTAAATTAGTACATTGATAAAACGCATCTTTTTCTATTGTCTTCAAAGTGTCAGGCAAAACAATTGATACCAAATCATAACCACTAAATGCTTCCTCACCGATGGTAGTTACAGGTCTTTCCTCTATTGTATCAGGCACCACAATTTCTCTGTCTGCACCTGTATATCCCGTGATTTTTACAGTTCCCTCTTCAAATTCATAAGTAAAGTCCTCAACAGGTGATGTTTGTTTTCCGCATGAACAAAAACTTATGCAAAGCAATACACAAGCTAATAAACACGCAATTTTTCTTTTCATAATAATTCCGCCTTTCTCTAATTTATAACCATATGGTTATTATACAGAAATTTTATCACAAAGAATGTTATTCTGTCAATAGCAAATAAATAAAAAGGGTGATAAAATGCCTTATTATAAAAGGATAAGGGAGTTGCGTGAGGATCACGATATGACGCAGAAAGATGTTGCAGAATATCTCGGCATGAAACAGCCGCAGTACTTTAGGTATGAAAACGGAAACCGTGATGTGCCATCAGAGGTGCTTATTTCTCTTGCAAAGCTGTACAAGGTTTCAACCGACTACATTTTAGAATTAAAAAACAACACAAAATGATTTTTTCTGTATTCTGCATATAATTTAAAATTCTGCAAAAAATAAAACCACCTCACGGAAAGGTGGTTTTTATTTTGAGTTTTTACGATGTTAATCATAACGAGGGACAGCACGAAAAATATCCGATTGAGTTGCCCTCACGGAACAGCAAAAAGGAAATTTCCCCTATTGTTGATGTTACGGAACACGAGGTTTATCCGCTTGAGTTTGCAAACTGTCACAGGACAAAGCCTCATTTTGACACAAACGGTGATATCACCGAGATTGTGACTACCGAAACAGAAGCTGAAACGGAAGAGCGAACCACTCACGAACAGCATAAGTAGGGACATACAAAAGCCTTGTGTCGGAGCTTACTGCTCCGACATTTCCTTTTATGCCGAGTTGCGAACAGATTATCCTCGCTCTGAGCTGATGAAAGCCGTCCGTCACAATCGTAATATCGGTATTAAGGTTGTTGTCCTCAATAATTTTCATTGAATTTCTTATATTCTCGGTTGTGTTGGTTGACTTGTCCTCCATATAAAGTCTTGAAGAATCAATTTTTGACTCCGTCAGCACATTGTACATACATTGTGCCTCACTCATAATCTCGTCACTTCCCTGTCCTCCGCTGAGAACGGCATTTGCGTTCGGAGAATCGTCAAGATATGATTTTGCGGCGTCAATTCTGCCACGCAAAATTACCGACGGTCCCCACGGCTTAACCTGAGCACCGAGGACAATTGCAGTTGAGTTTTCGGGCGGAGCCTGACAGGTTGCCCACACCATTGCAGAGGTGACAATCGTACCGTAAACTGCAAAAGCGATAAAGCCGATATTCACTACACGAAAAACTATTTTAGTAAACAAATGCTTAAAACAAAATGCCTTTATTGCTCCGTGAACGGGCGGAATTAACACGCACAACAGCCACAGACACAAAAAAGTTCCTGCAATATTGCCCGGGTTGATAATTCCGTGAGTCATAGGGATTACGAAAAATCCGAGAAATACAACTGCTGCGGCAATGCCGATTATGCGTAAAATTAACATCACCATTTTCAAAATATCACCCGACCTGTTAAATTTCTTTCATCTTATCAAACTCATTGTACATATTTTCAAGAGTTGACAAACGGTCAATAAACGGAGTGTCAACAGCGCCCTCAAAGCACGATTCTTTCTTGCTTTTGAGAACCTCCATTGCAGATTTGTCGGGATTGTTGATTGTTCCGGCACCTGCAACACAACCGCCGGGGCAAGCCATACCCTCAAGCAGATAGCCGTTGTACTTGCCTGCCTTTGCCATACGCAAAAGCTTTACGCACTCGTCAAGTCCCTGTGCATTGGCAACCTTGACCTCTCTTTCGGGATCAAGCTTGTGGATTGCATTGACAACAGCCTTTGCAACACCGCCGCTTACAGCAAAGCCTCTGCCGTCTGCACTTGAGAATGAAAGCGGTTTTTCGTCAACCTCAACAGCGTTAAAATCAACCTCTTTTGCGGCAAACATTCCCGCAACTTCTTCAAAAGTCAGCACAAAGTCGATATCACTTCGGATACTTCTGCGGCTTGCCTCAAGCTTTTTAGCGGCACATGGTCCGATAAACACAACTCTGCAATCGGGATAATGCTGTTTTGTAAGTCTGCCCGTGAGAACCATCGGAGTGAGTGCCATTGAAATGTACGGAGCAATATCGGGGAAAGTTTTCTTCGCCATAACGCTCCATGCAGGACAACAGGAAGTCGCCATGAACGGCTGTTTTTCGGGAACCTCTTCCATAAAATCCTTTGCCTCTTCAACCGTACAAAGGTCGGCACCGACCGCAACCTCAACAACATCAGTAAATCCGAGAGCCTTAAAGGCATTTCGGATTTTATTTGACGGAAGTCCCTTGAACTGACCTGCAATTGCAGGTGCAACTGCGGCATAAACAGGTGTGTCGCTGTTGATTGCCATAATAGTCTGGAAAATCTGACTTTTGTCAACAATTGCGCTGAACGGACAGCTTACAAGGCACATTCCGCACGAAACGCACTTGTTATAATCAATATCTGCTCTGCCGTGTTCATCGCTGTGGATAGCTTTCATACCGCATGCGGCGGCACACGGACGCTCCTGCTTTATGATTGCATTGTACGGACACGCACCCTGACATTTTCCGCATTTGATGCACTTTTCATCGTCAATATGCGATTTTCCGTGTACAATCGAGATTGCTCCCTTCGGGCAAACCTCTGTACACGGGTGTTCAAGACAGCCCTGACAGCCGTCTGTCACAACCACTCTTTTTTCGGCACACTTATGACAGGCGAATTTTATTATATTGATTAACGGCGGATCGTAAACCTTTTCGTCAATCATACTTTCTTCAACACCTGTTGAGATAGGCGCTTGTTTTGAAACGGGCAAAAGCGGAAGTCCCATTGCAAGGCGAAGTCTTTCGCCTACAATGGCTCTTTCGAGAAATATACTTTCACGGGATGTTGAAATTTCACCCGGGATAATTTCATACGGAAGATTTTCAAATTTTGAATAATCTCCGCCCTCGTATGCAAACCTTGCAACCTCGGTGAAAATTTGATTACGGATTTTTGTCTTTGACGAATACAGTCCTCTCAAGGCACTCATCCTTTCACTGTGTGTATTTTATTTTCTATTCAATCATTCACTAAATTTAAATCGCAGCAACGCTCTGCCTTGCTTGCAATCTTGTACATAGGAGCGTTAGCTCCTCAGAGGTTCAATGGAACATTGAATCTCTGAATTGCAACATAATGTTGCAATTCGTACTTAGATTATACACTACACTACCCTTGTTTTCAACAGATACAGGCTTATTTTGCAAAAATTTTGCGATATTATTTACATAATATCAAACTTTATCCCGAGCGATTTTGTCACATTTATTGACTTTAAGTGAATATTGTTATAAAATGGTGTCATACTATCAAAAATTACGAGGTACAAACCTATGAAATGTCCTAATTGCGGTTTTGAAACCGAGTCTGCGTTTTGTCAGATGTGCGGAACGAAAATTTCCGAAGCTTTACATACACAAAGTAATGAAACAACCGAAACTGAGTACACCTCGCCTTTGCCGCAGACAGGCTTTGAACAGGCGGAGGGCTTTGCTCCGCAGATTCAAAATGAAATGCCCGAACTTGAAATAAATCAGCCACCCATTCCCTACATTCCGCCGGCAGAACAGCCGATTGATAAAAAGAAAGCTTTTAAAATCGTGAAAATTGTTGCCGCCTGTGTGATTGGTGCGGTCATTATTGCAGGCATTGCAATCAATGTAACTGCGGCGATATCGGGCAACAGCAAGTCAATTTTCGGCAACAGTTCAATTAGTGACTGGGTGAATCGTCCTGAAATGTACAGCGGGGATTATTAATTTCAATTGCACAATTGCACAATAATTGCCTTTTATCAACATTTTATAATACAGTAAAGTAAAATAATGTGCTAACTTAGTCATTTTTTGACACCTCACTTGATTTATGGTATAATTTCACTAATAAATTTTTGAGGTGAATAAAAAATGAAAAAATTCTTTTCTGTAGTGCTTATTTCTGCAATGGTTGTTTTGACTGCGTTTACAGGTTGTTCGGAAAATGACACATCTAACAGCAGTTCACAAACAACAAGCAAAGCATCGGATGTTCAATCGTCTGCTGTTGCGGATAAGGCTGATTTTGATTCTGAAGAAGTTGAGAAAAATATTAAAATCACGCCATATATATATGATGATGTCTCAACACATTACTTTGTTGCTGTGTTGAAAAACAATTCAAATCGAGCTTGTACACTCACTATACATTTAGAGTTAATTGACAAAGACGATGATGTCATAGATACCGAAACTGAAACAATTAACGCTTTCGCACCCGGAACAGAGGTTGCAGTAAAGTTTAATCATGATAAAGATGATGAAGAGTTTGCCAGGTATGAATATACACTTTTACCCAAAGAACTTACCGACTATCAGTGTGTAACACAGGATCTTGATTGTAAAGTATCGACTGACACAGATAAAGCTACCATTTCTGTAACAAACACAGGCAACCTTGTTGCAAAATATGTTCAATACACAGCCTTGTTCTTCCAAGGTGATGAATTAGTTTATGCCGACAATGATTATGTTGTAGACAGTGACAACGAAATAAAAGCAGGTCAAACAGAAAAAGCAGAATCTTCATGTAATAAAAAATTTGATTCCGTAAAAGTATATCTTAACGGTTCGGCTTACTGATATAATCAGTAATTAAAATTTCATAAAAATAAAACGGTAGGAAAGGCATTGCAGTTTTGCAAATTGTCTTTCCTGCCGTTTTTATGTTTAGGTTTAAAATAAGTTATTCGGGTCTGCCGATTTTGCGGAAACGCTCATAGCGTGCATTCAAAAGCTCTTCGTCATCAAGGGCAAGATTCTTTTCAAATGTTCTTTTGATGAGCATTTTAAGGCTTTCAAACATAGCCTGATCGCCTGCCTTTGGCTGACGGATGATTCTCTCGATTACGCCGAGGTCAAACAAATCCTGTGCGGTAAGCCTGAGAGCCTCTGCCGCATCAGCCGCCTTTGAGCTGTCTTTCCAGAGAATTGACGCACAGCCCTCGGGAGAAATTACCGAATAAACAGAATTTTCAAGCATCCATACTTCGTCGGAAACTGCAAGTGCAAGCGCACCGCCGCTGCCGCCCTCACCGATAAGAACGGTAAGTACGGGAGTTTTGAGAGTCATCATTTCCATGAGGTTTTCGGCAATAGCCTGTCCCTGACCTCTTTCCTCTGCACCGATTCCGGGGTATGCACCGCTTGTATCAACAAGGCAAAGAACAGGTCTTCTGAACTTTTCAGCCTGTTTCATAAGTCTTAAAGCCTTGCGGTAGCCCTCGGGATGAGCCTGACCGAAGTTGCGTTCAACACGCTCTTTTGTATTTCTGCCCTTTTCAATTCCGATTACAGTAACGGGAATGTCAAAGAGCATTGCAAGTCCTGCAACAACTGCTTTATCATCGGCATATCTGCGGTCACCGTGAAGCTCAATGAAGCTGTCACCGAACATATGGGCAATGTAGTCAACCGAGGTCAGCTTGTTAGCATCTCTCGCCGCCATAACCTTTTCGTAAGCTGTCATTTTTAAGCCTCCTCACCGCTGTAACCGTGCAATTTAAGCAGTTTTACAAGTGTAGATTTCAAATTATTTCTGCTGACAACCGAATCAATAAAGCCCTTCTGAAGAACAAATTCCGAGGTTTGGAAGTCCTTGGGGAGCTTTTGACGGATTGTCTGCTCGATTACTCTCGGACCTGCAAAGGCAACAAGACAATCGGGCTCGGCAAGAATAATGTCGCCCTCCATTGCAAACGATGCCGTAACACCGCCTGTTGTCGGGTCTGTAAGCACCGTGATGTAGAGATTACCTGCGTCGCTGTGTCTTTTTACCGCACCCGAAGTTTTTGCCATTTGCATAAGCGAGAGGATGCCTTCCTGCATTCTTGCGCCGCCTGCGGCAGTACAAACAACAATCGGCATTGCATTTTCGGTTGCATATTCAAACGCACGGGTGATTTTTTCGCCCGTGATTACGCCCATACTTCCCATCATAAAGGTCGGATCCATAACACAGAGAACGGTATCAATGCCGTTCATCTTACATTCTCCGCAGATAACAGACTCCTTAGCACCTGTTTTTCTCGCCTTTTCAAGCTTTTCGTCATATCCCGGAAAATCAAGAATATTATGGCTTGAAAGGTCTGCGTCAAACTCAACAAAGGTATCCTTGTCGGCAAGCATTTCAACTCTGTCTCGTCCGTTCATTCTGAAATGGTGGTTGCATTTTGTGCAGACATGAAGATTTTCCTCCATATCAGTTGTAAGGAGCATAGTGTTGCATTTGGGGCATTTTATCCACATTTCGTCGGGAACGAAGGGTACATTTTTGCTCTCGCCCGCATCGGACTCAAGCTCATTCTTCGGTTTTCTGAAAGCAAACAAATCCATATCTTTTACTTCTTCCTGTCGGCGTGTTTCTCTTCAAACTCTGCCATAAAATCTGTTGTATATTCACCGCTCACAAACTGTTCGTCCGAGAGAATCTCGGCAAGAAGGTCACGGTTAATGTCAATTCCGTCAATGGTAAGCTCGGAAAGAGCCATTTTCATCTTTCTGATCGCCTCGGCACGGCTTCTTGCCTGAACAATCAGCTTGCCGATCATCGAATCATAGTACGGAGGAACAAAATAGTCCTGATAAATCGCCGTATCAAATCTTACAAATGCACCGCCCGGAGTGTGAAGTCTTGTAATTCTTCCGCAGCTCGGTCTGAATCCCTTTTCCGGATTTTCGGCATTGATTCGGCATTCAATTACATTGCCGTGTGTGAAGATGCTGTCCTGAGTACGTGAAAGCTTTGCTCCTGCGGCAATTCTTATCTGCCACTGAACAATGTCAAGACCTGTTACCATTTCCGTAACACCGTGTTCAACCTGCAGACGGGTGTTCATTTCCATAAAGTAGAAGTTGTTGTCCATATCAAGCAAAAATTCAACTGTGCCTGCATTGACATAGTTGACTGCCTTTGCCGCCTTAACAGCCGCAATCATCATCTCTTTACGGGTTTTCTCGTCAAGAGCGGGGCTTGGACTTTCTTCAATCATCTTCTGGTTCTTTCTCTGAACAGAGCATTCACGCTCACCAAGACATACGATATTACCGTATTTGTCGCACAAGAGCTGCATTTCAATGTGTTTTACAGGGTGAATGAATTTTTCTATGTAGCAGGCACCGTCACCGAATGCTGACTGAGCCTCGCTTGAAGCTGACAAAAATGCCTCTTCAAACTGCTCCATTGAATCAACACGGCGAATGCCCTTTCCGCCGCCGCCAGAACGAGCCTTGATGAGAAGCGGAAAACCGATTTTTTCAGCTTCCTCTTTTGCCTGTTCAACGCTTTCAACAATATCGCAGCCGGGGGTTACGGGAACACCTGCGGCACGCATAGTCTTTCTTGCGTTGTCCTTGTCGCCCAAAAGCTTTATCATTTCGGATGAAGGACCGATAAAGTTGATGTTGCACTGTTCACAGAGCGAAACAAACTTGGCATTTTCGGACAAGAGTCCGTAGCCGGGATGAATAGCCTGAGCACCGCTTTCAACGGCAACGGTGAGAATTGCAGGCATATTGAGATAGCTGTCGGCAACACGGTTACCGCCTACGCAGTAACTTTCATCGGCAAGCTGAACATGCAGGGAGTCCTTGTCTGCCTCAGAATAAATTGCTACTGTGCTGATGCCCATTTCACGGCAGGCACGGATAATTCTTACTGCAATTTCGCCTCGGTTGGCAATCAGAATTTTTGAGAACATTTTTTCACTTCCAGTTATTTATCGCATTGCGGCTGTCTGCACCCAAAACGGCACAGACAGCCTTTAAAATCACTTATTTTCAACAAGTGCAAACGAAAGCTCGGCACTTACACAGAGCTTGCCGTCAACATAACCCTTTGCGTCAATAAAGTAGAATGCACCTCTGCTCTTTGTGAGTGTGCAGACACTTTCAAGAGTGTCGCCCGGTTTCACGGGATTTCTGAACTTAACATTGTTCATCTTTGTAAAGTAAGGTGTGCAGTTCTTAACCTTGTCTGCAAGAAGGCAACAGCTTGCCTGTCCCATCATTTCGCAGAGAATAACACCCGGAACAACGGGGTTACCGGGGAAATGTCCCTGTAAAAAGAACTCGTCACCTTTGATTGTGTATCTGCCCTTTGCCGTGTTTTCGTCAACGCTTTCAGCCTCTTCAACAAGAAGCATATTGTCACGATGCGGCAAAATCTTTTTAATTTCTTCCTGATTCATACTGTCCTCCGATTATTTAACCTTGAATAACGGCTGACCGTATTCAACAAGATCTCCGTCCTTAACAAGAACTTCAACGATTTCATAGTCGTCCTCAGCCTGAATTTCGTTCATACACTTCATAGCCTCGATAATGCAAACGGTTGAGCCCTTGCTTACTTTCTTTCCGACAGGAGCAAAAGGAGCCTTGCCCGGTGCCGATGCGGCATAGAATACGCCGACAATCGGAGCGTTTACAGTCTTGGCGTCTTCCTCGGGAGCGGCAGACTGAGCCGCAGGAGCCTGTGGCTGAACAGGCGCAGGAGCAGGAACATCTGTTGCAGTCGGCTGATATGCACCGATTGGAGATGCATTAAAAATCTGCTGTGCCGGATGTTCTTTTTCAAGATGAATCTTTGTACCGTCCTCTTTTTCAATTTCAAGAACGCTCAAAGAAGAATTTTCAAGAAGGGAAATATATTCCTTGATTTCTTCAATTTTATTCATAGTAATTCCCTCACTTAATATTTTTTAAATACAAGACAAGCGTCATGTCCGCCAAAGCCGAGGTTGGTTGAAGCGGCAACATTTACATCACGCTTAACTGCTTTGTTAGGTGTATAGTTAAGGTCAAGACCTTCATCGGGTTCGTCAAGGTTGATTGTCGGCGGAATAATACCGTCATTGAGAGCCATAACAGAAGCGATAGCCTCAACTGCGCCTGTTGCACCGAGAAGATGACCTGTCATTGATTTTGTTGAGCTGATATTTGCATCATAAGCCTTTTCACCGAGAGCCGTCTTGATAGCCATTGTTTCGGTAAGGTCGTTAAGATGTGTGCTTGTGCCGTGAGCATTGATGTAAAGCTGTGCATCATCGGCAACATTTGCCTCCTCAAAAGCAATCTTAATTGCTCTTGCAAGACCTGCACCGTTAGGATCGGGAGCTGTAATATGATGTGCGTCACAAGTATTGCCGTAGCCTGAAAGCTCTGCATAAATCTTAGCACCTCTTGCAACTGCGTGCTCATACTCTTCAAGAATGAGCATACCTGCGCCCTCGCCCATGATGAAGCCGTCACGATTCTTGTCAAACGGACGGGATGCGTGCTTTGGATCATCGTTTGTTGAAAGAGCTTTCATATTCTGGAAACCTGCAATTGTGAGAGGAGCAACAACAGCCTCTGCACCGCCTGCGATGATAGCGTCAGCGTAGCCGTCCTTAATGCAGTGGAAAGCCTCACCGATTGAATTTGTACCTGTTGCACAGGCACTCATAACCGAAAGAGACGCACCTTTTGCGTTAAAACGGATTGCAACATTGCCTGTTGCGATATTACCGATCATCATCGGAATGAAGAAAGGAGAAACCTTTCTCGAGCCTCCGTTTTCCATGCCGACTGTATTCTTAACAAAAGTTTGCAAACCGCCGATACCTGCACCGATATAAACACCGAAACGGTTCTCGTCAATCTTGCCTATGATACCGCTGTCGTCAACTGCCTGCTGTGCCGCTGCGATTGCGTACTGTGTATATGGGTCAAGCTTTCTTACTTCTTTTTTCTCAATATACTGTGTGGGATCAAAATCCTTGACTGTACCTGCGATGTGAACCTTGAGGTCACTTGTATCGAAAGCTGTGATTGTTTCGATACCGCAAACGCCGTCAACCATATTTTTCCACATTGTAGGCACATCGTTACCAATCGGTGAAATTGCGCCCATACCTGTTACAACTACTCTTCTGCTCATTATATCCTCCAAATCAATTACATTGCAAGTCCGCCGTCAACTCTGATAACCTCGCCTGTTACATAAGCGGCATCGTCAGAGCAGAGGAAAGCTACTACATCTGCAACATCATCGGGAGTACCGATACGCTTTGCAGGAATCTGTGCTTTCATTGCGTCCTTTACCTTATCGGGAAGTACACTTGTCATATCTGTTGCAATGTAACCCGGAGCAACTGCATTAGCCGTAACGCCTCTGCCTGCAAGTTCCTTTGCAACCGACTTTGTAAGACCGATAATACCGGCCTTTGACGCAGAATAGTTAGCCTGACCTGCGTTGCCGGTAAGACCGACAATTGACGCTGTGCTGCAAATTCTGCCGTAACGCTTTTTCATAAAGTGCTTGTATGTATGCTTAATCATGTTGAATGTACCCTTGAGGTTTACATTGATTACAGCGTCAAAATCTTTTTCGTCCATATTTAAAACGAGCTTATCTCTTGTGATACCTGCGTTGTTTACAAGAATTTCGATACTGCCGAAGTCCTCGATGACCTTATCGACAACCTTCTTTGACTCTTCAAAGTTTGAAACATCACAGAAATACTGCTCAACCTTTGTGCCGTACTGTGAAAGCTCTTCCTTGGCCTTAATGCCCTCGTTTTCGTCACCTACATAGAGAATTGCGATGTTAGCACCCTCTTTTGCAAGCTTTGTTGCGATTGCAAGGCCGATACCTCTTGAGCCGCCTGTTACTACGGCTGTTTTATTTTCAAATCTCATTATATTATACCTCCGAACAGTATCAAAGTTCAAGTGCGTCAATATCAGCCGCAGTTTCAACCTTGAATGCCTTTACATCTCCGTTGATTCTCTTTACAAGACCTGTGAGAGTTTTGCCCACACCAACCTCAATAAAGGTGTCAACGCCGTCATTAATCATATTTTCAACGATAGTCTGCCATTTTACGGGATTCTCAACCTGTGCTTTGACAAGCGTTTTGAAATCGCCCGAATACGGCTGAGCCGTGTAATCGGAATAAATCTGAACCTTTGGCTGAGCAAAGTCAACATTTTCCATATACTTTCCGAGTCCCTCTGCGGCATCAGCCATAAAGGGAGAATGGAACGCACCGCTTACTGCAAGAAGTTTTGCCCTTCCGCCCTCTGCTTTAACTGCCTCGCAGAAAGCGTCGGCATTTTCACTTGTTGTTGCAACAACAGTCTGAGCCGGTGAGTTGTAGTTTACGGGATATGTTTTGTCAAACCTTGAGCAGATTTCTTCAACCTTTTCGGGAGTAAGCTTTAATACGGCAGCCATTGCACCGGGATTTTCCGTTGCGGCTTTGTCCATAAGCTCGCCTCTTTTGCAAACGAGTCTGAAAGCCTCTTCATCTGAAAGGATTCCCGAAAAAGCAAGTGCAGAAATCTCACCGAGTGAAAAGCCTGCTACGCAGTCGGGAGTGATACCCTTTTCAACAAGAGCTCTTGCGGCCGCAAGGTCGGCAGTAAAAATACACGGCTGTGTATTTACTGTCTTTGAAAGCTCCTCCATTGTACCCTCAAAGCACTGCTTTGAAGTGTTTTCTCTTATAGAATCAGCCATTTCGTAAACAGCCTTTGCAGCAGGCGAATTATCGTAAAGATCCTTGCCCATACCGCTGTACTGTGCGCCCTGACCTGAAAAAATAAATGCTATTTTACCCATTTTGTTGCTCCGTTCAATACTTCTTCTGCCTGTGAGAACATCTCTTCAATCATTTCTCTTGCCGGCTGTTCCTTTTTAACCATACTTGCAACCTGTCCTGCAAGAACGGTACCCTGAGAAACATCGCCCTCTCTCACGGCTCTTCTGAGTCTGCCGAGTCCCATATTTTCAAGCTCCTCATCGGAAACATTAGCCGAATCGTACTCAGCCTTTGTATATTCACGGGTAAACGAGTTACGGATTGAACGAACAGGATGACCGAGTCTTTTACCTGTTACAACCGTGTCAATATCTCTTGCTTTGAGAATTTTGTTCTTATATTCCTGAGAGATAGTACATTCCTTTGCAACGAGAAATCTTGTGCCGACCTGAACGCCCTGAGCGCCGAGCATAAATGCTGCGGCAATCTGTCTGCCGTCTGCAATACCGCCTGCGGCAATTACAGGTATATTTACTGCATCAACAACCTGAGGAACAAGAGCCATTGTTGTGAGATCACCGACATGACCGCCTGACTCGCCGCCCTCTGCGATAACGGCAAAAGCACCGTCTTTTTCCATTTTCCTTGCAAGTGCAACGCTCGGAACAACAGGAATAACCTTGATGCCTGCCTCAAGCCACTTTGCCATGTACTTGCCGGGGTTGCCTGCACCTGTTGTGATGACCTTGATGCCCTCTTCAACTACAACATCGCTTACTTCCTCTGCAAACGGACTCATAAGCATGATGTTTACGCCGAAAATTTTATCGGTCATTGTTTTGCACTTTCTGATTTCCTCACGGAGCTGTTCGCCGTTAGAATTCATAGCTGCAATAATACCGAGACCGCCTGCGTTTGAAACACCGGCTGCAAGAGAAGCGTCTGCTACCCAA
>OGKG01000141.1_pt1 | contig 84379 bp, 68 predicted proteins | sample 1572201 | NCBI WGS metagenome assembly OGKG01 (sample SAMEA2582146, study PRJEB24529) | metagenome | biome: Human gut stool | place: China | collected 2011 | reverse complement strand
TTTTTTTCGACACAGGTTTATGCTATAATGGATAGATATTAATTATTTGTTTCGAATGTTACATTTTTATTAAGCTAGGAGTTTAGCAATGAGACTTTCAAAAATAAAAACAAAGGAAATCCGATATGTAGTCTGGAAATACCGATTAAAACGATTTCTTCCACATATCTTAACACTTTGCCTTGCTGTTATTGTTGCTGGCGGAGCTTTTAGTGCTTATTCGGTATATCATAAAAAGCATCAAAAGCAACTGGCAAAACAATCTGAGGTCCAGCGTGAAAAAGATGTTAACACTGCTCGTAAAAAGGCACAAAAAGAAAAAACAACACTGAAACCTTGGTATACTTACCACAGCATTGCCCATGCAATGGGCGGGCTTGATGGCAAAGATTATTTGAATTCCATCGATGGCTTTTACCCTGCTTATCAGAAGGGTTATCGTGTCTTTGAAATGGACATCCTTCTTACTAAGGACAACGTTGCGATTGGTAAGCACCAATGGGGTCGGAAACTTTCTGATCCAACCAGTAAAAAAGGCGACCCAGTCAGTTACCGTAAATTCAAAAATACTAAGATCTATGGGAAATATACACCAACTTCTTTCCTTGATGTATTGAATCTCATGGAAAAATATCCTGATTTCTATCTGATGACAGACTCAAAAAGCACAGAGCCTGCAGATGCAAAAAAGGAATTTAATGTTCTTGTACAGACAGCTAAAAAAGTCGGTAAAGAAGACCTCTTAGACCGTGTGATCGTTCAGGTCTACAATCAGAGAATGTACTGGGCTGTAAAAAGCGTGCATCCATTCAAGCATTTTGTATACACCACTTACAAACAGCCCGATGCAGCATTTTATAAAGTCGTAAAGTTCTGTAAACAAAATGGTATTGAAGCGATCACTTCTCCTAAGAATGATATCAATGATTATCGTATGGAACTGCTTGCAAAACAAGGAATTTATTCATATACACATTCCGTGAATAATGCTTATTTTGCGAAAGAGTTTATGAAACTTGGGGTTTATGGAGTATATTCTGATTTCCTTAGTCCAGCACAGGTAAATAATAGTTACATTAGGGCGAATTGTCCGAAGTTTGCTTCACGGTATGTGAAGACTATTATGCCGGGCATCAATCAGTAAATCCTGTAGGTAGTCTTTAGTATATGTGACAGAAATAAGATAAGAACAAATATTTCTGTCACATAAAACTGAAGACTATTCAAACCACTACACAGTGTGTATGTTATATGATATCGGTTATTGTATTTATCAACTACTTCGTAGATCTGACTTTGGATTAATTCCTATGAATTTTCAATCACATACTCATCAAATAATGGTAATGTAAAGTATACATATCCTCTCATTTCACCTGACAAAATTCCTTTTTTTATCAAACGTTTTCGATATGGATTAAATTCATTTGTCTCCATTCCTAAACGTTCCCGGATATCTTTGATCTTCCCACCATCAACCTCTGCAATTCCTCTTGCTACTATCCTATCTTTCTGTGATAATTCTGACCAGATCTTATCATAAACAAATTCACTCAAATACTGTTCATATTCATCAATGACTGCTTCGTAATCACCCTCATGATTCCATGTTAAATATCCCAGAACCTGAAATGCAAATGGATAACCTTTTGTAAGTTCTGCCATCTTCGCAGCTTGTTCTGATTCAATTTTAAAAATTGTTTTATATTTATTCATGATTGCCCGATTATTTAACGGTTTTAATTGTATCTTTGGTGCTCTATATAAGAATGTAAGATTCTTTTCATTCTGTAACTCATCGATGTTCTCATATAAACCCGTTGCTAATAAAAATACTGGTAGATCCTGCCTTACAAAAATCTGAAAAGATCCAGCAAAAACCTGCATAAATTCATTATTCGTGACTTCATCAATTGTGATCAAGAGCCTCTTCCCATTCTTTTTCATCTTTTCCAGAATTGCTATGATCGCTGTCTCTTCATCTGTAATTGGTGACATTCCTTCAATTGCTACTCCAAAACCGAAAAATGACAGATCAATTTTGGCAGATTTAATGATTCCAGCACATACCTTGTTGCTATTTAACTTTGATAAAAGTCCTTTCAATAAATCTGTTGCTGGATTCAATTCTATTACGATCCATTGATCATTTTCTCTCAATTTCTGTGAAATCTCAGTCATCATTACAGTCTTTCCTGACCCACGCACTCCTGTAATAATAAACATCTGCTGATTGATCTGTTCTGCTGTAAATGTATCAATGATCTCTTTCGTCTGTACTGGACGTTCCACTGGTTCTAACGGACTTTTTCCAAATGTAAGTGTAAAAGGATTTTGCATTTCTTATCACCTCTTATCTCTTTTACTGTTCTTTACTGTTTTTATACTATTTTACTGTTCTTTACTGTTTGTGTCAACATCCCAAATCTTGCAGCATTATGATCAAAATTTAAGCCTCATCTGATTCCACTTCACTCCTCCATGCTCAGACTCAGATACTCCCTCATTCTCAAATCCAAATTTCGCATAATACTGCACCAAATGATCCTTACAAGTAAGCACTAATCCTTTTCTTTCCTGCTTTCTTGCATCTTCGATCGCACATTTGATCAACTCTCCTGCATACCCATGTTTTCTGTATGCAGGTATCGTATTCACCCCAAAGATCATCTGCCACGCTCCACTTTCATTGTGCAACTGAGCTTTTGCATACATCTCATCTGTCAGATTTTCTTCATCCGTTACAAATCCATCTACAAACGCAATTAATTTATCTCCATCAAACATCAGCCAGAAATGATCAGCATAGTATTTTAATCGTTCTGCTAATTCTTCTCTTGTTGCTGCTTCTGCTGGTGGAAAGCATTCTGCCTCTACAGATGTTACTGCTTCTAGATCTTTGATTGTTGCGGTTCTTATATTCATATTTTCCCCTTTTTTGTTCCTTGTAGTTTATTATATGTATTTATTTTAACACGGTGTTATTGTATGATGTAAGTATAAATAAGTGGGAAAAACATTTTGGAACAGGAGGAAAGTAAAAAGTATGAAAAAGATAATTATAGGCGTGATGATCGTAATTTCGTTTGTATTTGTGGTGAAAATCAGTTGTGTTCAAATACAAAATATTATGGGAAATGAAACATCACAAGAAGAAAATTGCGAACAATTAAGCTGGACATTGAAAAACGGAATTTTGATAATATCTGGTCAGGGTAAAATACCTACGGATTTTTTTGAAGATAATTTAATTGATCCAGATCAACCGAAAGAACTGATTATAGAAAGAGGAATAACAGAAATTAAACCAGGTGCATTTCGTGGGTGTAATACTTTGAAAAAAGTTACATTACCAGAGGGATTGAAAACAATTGGATCCCAAGCATTTCAAGGATGTCAGAACTTGGATTATATTGAAATTCCAGATACAGTTACTTACCTAGGAAGAGAATCATTTATACTATGCAGTAAATTAAAATATGTAAAATTGTCAAAAGGGCTAAAAAGTATTAGCGGCTTTGCGTTTGAAAATTGTGCAAGCCTTGAAAGTATCTGTATACCAGAGGGAGTTGAAACAATCCATAGGTATGCATTTAATTTCTGTGGACGATTAAAGATGATCATGATTCCAAATAGCCTAAAGGATATTAACCCAATGGTATCATATGAATTTCCAGTAAAATTGGTTGCCATGGATGATAATCCGGTAATAGAAGAAGCTGTAAAAAGATTTCCGGAATTATCTTATGTAAGAAAAAAAGATTATATATGCAATCACCGTAATAATGATTACAGTATAGAAACTGCAACGAAAGATAAAGATGGAAAAGCAATTTTTATATGTGAAAGATGCGGTGAAACATCTATAGGAATTTTACCAAGAGTACAGAAAGCAGTTATGAAAAAACAGACATTTAGATATCAAAAGGGAGAAGAGCAACATCCATGGATTGACATTATAAAAAGTGATGGTACAAAATTAGCTAAAAGATATTATCAGATAACATACCCTAAAAATAGTATGTATCCTGGAACATATCAAGCAACGGTGAAATTAAAAAACGGATATGAAGGAAGCATGAATGTTGAATATACGATACTAAAAGCGCAACAATATTTACATAGAAATAGTAACAAAATGATCACAAAATCATGGGACGAACCATTTTATGTGAATCTCAATAAGTATCCATCAAACTGTAAGTTTCAATGGAAGAGTTCTGATCCTAAAATTGCATCCGTTGACATGCAAGGAAAAATAATAGGAAATATATCAAATGTATATAAAATAAAAACAGAAAGCAAAGAATATAATGCGTATGCAAGAGGAAAATTAAAAAATAATGAAATAACACCATTAGTAGGAGACAATGTAGAAATACAAGTAACAGATGAAGAAAAATCAGAAGCTATTATAGAAAAAGTAGAACAAAGAAAAAACGAAATAAAAAGGCCTAAAATATCAAATATAGATCAAATAATATTTGTAATATCAACAAAACATCCAAAACCAGATTTATTAATGTTAGACAAACAATTAGCATATGCAGAAAAATTAGGAATAAATGCAATAATTATTATTAATAAAATAGATTTACAAGACAGTTATATAGAGATAAAAGAAGAATATTCTAAAGTTGGATATAAAGTAATTGTAACAAGTGCAAAAGAAAATAAAGGAATTGAAGAAGTAAAAGAAATATTAAAAAATAAAGTAAGCGTGTTTTCAGGAAATTCAGGAGTTGGAAAATCAAGTCTAATAAATGCAATATTTAATACAGATAAAACACAAGAAGGAGAAGTAAGCAAGAAAAATAAAAAAGGTAAAAATACAACAACAGACACTAAATTATATGAAATTGAAGAAAATACATATATTGCAGATACACCAGGATTTTCAAGTTTTGAAATAAATGAAATAGAAACTTCAGAATTAGATAAATATTTTATAGAAATTGAGAAAGAATTAGAAAATTGCGAATTCGTTGGTTGTACACATATAAAAGAAGAAAAATGTGGAGTGAAACAAGCTGTACAAGATGGAAAAATATCTCAAGGTAGATATGAAAGATTTTGTGAGATATATAATGAATTAAAAGATAAAGAAAAATATAAATGGAAATAAAGACTATTTCAAATTGAAATGGTCTTTTTTCTTGTAGATGTAACTTTTTTCTGATAAGATTGTATAAGAGATAGAAAAAGGAGGATTCAAGATGCAAGAGAAGACAGACAAAGAACTATACAAAGAGTTTCTATTAGGAAATAATGAAAGTTTTGAGGAAATAGTAAAAAGACATAAAAATTCAATTATATATTTTATACAAAGATATACCAAAAGCATAGATATAGCAGAAGATTTAGCACAAGATGTATTTTTATATGTATTAATTCATAAGAAAAATTACAGATTTGAATATTCTTTAAAAACATATCTTTATACAATAGCAAAATCAAAAGCGTTAAATTATATAAAAAGAGAAAAAAGAATTGTAGCAATAGACGAGAAAGAATATGAGAATATTAAAGATGTTGAAGAACTAGAGGAAAAAGTATTTAAAAATGAAAGAGCAGAAAATTTAAAAAATGCAATTCAAAAACTAAAATTAGAATATCAAAATGTAATATATTTAGCAGATATAGAAGAATTAAGCTATAAAGAAATAGGACATGTATTAAATAAAACAACATCAAATGTAAAAATATTGATATATAGAGCAAGAAGAACATTGGAAAAAATAGTATTAGAGGAGGGATATAAATATGAAAACTGATAAGCAATTTATAGATGAAATTTATAAAAAATATGATGAATATCAAAAAGAAGAAAAAATAAAAAGACAAAAAGTAATGAAGAGAATAATAAATATAGCAGCAGTTTTTGTTGTTGCATTATCATCAGTAGTAGTATTTTCACAGAAGAAAACTCCTAAAGTATTGCAAGAAATGAAAAAAGAAGATGTTGCTAAAATTGATTTAGAAACTGTTGGAAATTTTGAGAATTTTTATAATATTATAAAAAGTAAAAATTCTACAAATGGAGAAACTAAATATTCATTTAATTTACAAGAGAGTATAACAGATGTAGCTAAATCAGACATGTTAGAAACTAGATCAAATACAAATATCCAAGTTGAAAATGTTGATGAAGGAGATATTGTAAAAACAGATGATAAATATATTTATTATTTAAGTAAGCAAAGACTTATAATAATAAATGCTGAGAATGCAGAAACATCAGGAAAAATAGCAGAAATAAATTTTAAGGAAGAAAATTTTTATCCTATAGAAATATATGTACAAAATAATAAATTAGCTTTAATAGGAAATATAGCATATAATGAAAATTTAAAAATGAGTACAGAAATGCAAGATATTAGTGAAGCACCAAAGTCAAAAACAGGAATTATAATATATGATATTACAGATAGAAGTAATCCAAAAGAAATAAGAAATGTTATGCTAGAAGGAAGTTATATAACATCAATGTCAAGAATGATAGATGAAAATATATATTTTGCTGTAAGTGAAAACATATATGGATATGATATTAGTTGTAAAAGTATAGAAGAATTAAATGAAAATGATTATATGCCTAAATATACTGATACAGCAATATCTAATGAAGAAAAATGTATTAGTTATGACAAAATTTATAATTTAGATGAAACAGAAGATGCAAATTATTTAATATTAGTAGGTATTAACATTAATGGAGATAATGAAGCAGATATTCAAACATTTTTAGGAGCTGGAACATATTTATATTCATCTGAAAAAAATATGTATATTGCAACAAATAAAGTTGAATATGATGAGAATTATAATGTTATTTCTACTAAAACAAAATTAATGAAATTTGAATTAAATAATGGAAAAATTATATATAAAGCTAAAGGTGAAGTTGAAGGAAGAGTAAATAACCAATTTTCAATGGATGAGAATGGTGATAATTTTAGAATTGCAACAACTATAGGAGAAATATGGTCAAATCAAAATACAAGTAATAATTTATATGTGTTAAATGACAAGTTAGAAGAAATAGGAAAAATTGAAGGATTAGCAGAAGGAGAAAAAATATATTCAGTAAGATATATGGGAAGTAAAGCATATGTGGTAACATTTAAACAAACAGATCCATTCTGGGTAATTGATTTATCAGATGCAACAAATCTACAAATTTTAGGAGAAGTAAAACTTCCTGGATATAGTGTATATTTACATCCATATGATGAAAAACATATAATAGGATTTGGATATGATACAAAAGAAAATGGAACCAGAGTAACAAATAATGGACTTAAATTAGTAATGTTTGATGTTTCAGATTTTACAAATCCACAAGTATTATTTCAAATAGCTGTTGGAGATAGTAAATACACATATTCAGAATTATTATATAACCATAAATCAGCAATATTTTCAAAAGAAAAAGGAATTATGGCATTTCCAATAAATTCATCATCTGGTTTAAAAACTAATTCGAGAGCAGTTATTTATAAAATTGACTTAGAAAATGGTTTTTCATTACAAGGTGAGATTGGAACTATAAGCAATAATTATGAAGAAGAAGTTAGAAGAATTGTATTTGTTAACGGAAATTATTATACTTTATCATATTCACAAGTTAGAGTTGCTGATATGGATTCATTAAATGTTTTTAAAATTATTGATATATAAATAAAAATTCAATTTTTTTATGATTGATTTTATTTTATATTTTATGCAAAGAAAGATTAGTTATATTTCAAACTAATCTTTCTTTGTTTTAAGAATTTTCTTTTTCAACCAAATAAATCATTCCTAATATTGTAAGTTGAAAATTATTATGGATTCGGTACTGTTTCCTTAGGTCATAAAATTCACCACATTGTGTGCTAGTACAAACTTCCCCTTCAAATATCATACAAACAACAGCGATAACTTCAGCATATTTATTAAAATCTATATCTAAATGATTATGATTTAATAAAGCATATAGAGAAGTTATATCAATTCCGTAATTCATATTTCTATGGAGCTTATACATTGCACATATAATTTCGAGATAAAATTTATATCTTTGACTTAAATCGAATTTAATCTTGAATTTTGAATAGATATTTCTAGCATCTTCATATCCAAATCGAGAATCATAAAAATCTGCTTCGTAAGACTCAATATTACCTTGATTTTTTTGAAGATATACTTCAACTTTTTTTCTGAATTTTTCTTCTTCTTCCATCCATTTTTTTTCAATACAATCAGAAAACATCTTAAGAAGTTGTTCTTTGGACATTTCGCAAGAATATGCTTTATCAAGTAAATCTTGTGTCATCTCTTCCATAGGTATAGTATTTGGGTGTTTTCTTTTCATAAGTTTGCTCCTCCCTTAAAATTATTTGTTGTTACAAAATATGCCATTTCTAAAAGGAGATATTATTTTAGCTTTTGCTAAAAACTTTTGGTATTATATCATGGATTTTTATATTTGTCAGTAGTTTTATTATAATTCAAGATATATTAGACATCTTTGGAATTCATTTATTACAAAAAATCAACCAGATTTATTTTCTGATTGATTTTTATTTCTGTGGTGCGCCCGGAGGGATTCGAACCCCCGATCTCAAAGTTCGTAGCCTTGCATTCTATCCAGCTAAACTACGAGCGCATTTATAATACTTTTATATTATACGATGTTTTTTTAGTTTTTTCAAGAGAATTATGGAAAATATTTAAAATTCTGATGTCATTAATTAATGAGAGGAAAACTCTTTTTTTTTAGTTTTTACATAGATTAACATACAACAAAAAAAGAGAGAGCAATGTATTGATCTCTCTTTATAAGTTTAGGATATTTTTTGTAATATTGTAAATATAATTTCTTTTGTTGTTGGTTTGTCTAATAGTGAATAACCAAAATATGTAGAAAGTTTATCTTTATCAATTGTACGATACATTTGACCAATTGCCTGAAAAATATTTGCTTTTATTAAAACTTGGCTTTTATTATATTTTTTGGCAAGAATAGGATAAATATGTTTACTAAAATTAATATTATATAATGTGTCTGATAAATAACATTCATATATACAATCATATAAATATTTAGTTCCAATATATGAAAAATCAAAACCTAAATATTCTAATTCAGAAGAGATTTTTTCTTTTATAGAATTTTTTAAGCTAATGTCTTGCTTTTCTTTTGATAGTTCACGAACTTTATCTATAAAAGAATTTATATTGTCTATTTTTGAACTATATGTAAATACGCTTTTTTTGTTTATTACTTGGTTTAGTAAATCAATTTCATTTGTAAGTACTATAATTGAGGCATAATATTGTGAGAGATTATTTTCTTCTATATAATTTATAATATCTATTCCACTTATATCTGGAAGTTTCAAATCTAGTATTATAATATCGATTTTTTCTTTTTTTAATATTTCTAATGCTTTTTTTCCAGTATCTACAATACTATATAAACGTATATTATTTAATTCTTTGCATATAGAGTTTACTAAAAAATGTGAATAAATTAAGTTGTCTTCAATGATTAATAAGTTTTGCATATATTTTCCTTTCTCAAATAATTAACATGATTATATAACAATTAAGTTAATAAATAAAGTTAAAATAACATTTTTATAGATATTTTTCTTCTATATATTTTTTTATAATAGAATCATTTGTTCCATAATATTTTTGTATAAGTTTTACTAATTCTGGAGTAGATATTTCTTTATAAGCATAGTTTTCAAGTAATTCGTTCATAAAACTATTAATTTTTGAAGTTCCATATTTTTCTTCAAGTTTATTATAAAATGATGCACCATAAAAATACATTGCAGTTGAATAATCTGAATCATTTTCAAATTCGTTATATGGTTGTGTAATTATTCCTGTGTATTGATCTAAACCTGGATTTGTTAAATATGTAGTAATACTTTCATCAATCCATGCACTTGTATATTGATTATTTCCAATAATGTTATAAAACCATTGATGAATTATTTCATGAATTGATGAGCCAACACCTTCTGCACTAGTAGATATTAAAATTACTTGAGGATATTCCATTCCTAACATTTCCATTTCACATTCTACAATACTGAATTGTTTGTATGGATATTTGCCAAGACGAGAGTTCATTTTTGTAAATGTTTCTGCTGCTAAATTTAGGGCTTCATTTGCTTTTTCGATTTCTCCTTTGTGAAAGTAACAGTTAATTTTTATATTGTCTACATCTTTTGAAAAGATTTCATAATTTTCTCCAGCAACAATTACAAAATCTCTTACAACATTAGCTGTATATTTATATTTGATGAGATTATCATTTATATTTGTAATTTCAGTATTATCTCCAGTTGCAATTAAAGTATAAGATTTTGGAATAGTTACAGTAACATCATAATTAGCCATTTTAGAATAGAAACATTCTCCAACTGCAAAATATGGATAATATTGAAATTTTCCATTCTCATATGGACATAATATAGGAATACAATTTGCTAAATAAAAATCTTTACTGTTGTTATTAATTGTTTGATATCCATATCTGGCATTAAGATTAGGAACATAAGCTTTATAATCAAATGAAATTGATGTTAATTCATTTGGGAGTAAAGGTGATGCTAGTTTTACTGAAAATACAGTAGGATCTTCATTTTTTATTAATTCTAGAAATGTATTAGTTTGTGTATCATGTAAATTAGTAATTTCACTTACTTTTCCATTTTCTTTATCAGAAAATGCACTTGGATAATCTCTGAAATATATTTCATTCCAAGTGTCGTTTGAATCATTTATAACGTTTACTGTAAGATTTATATTATAACAGTTATTATCAACATCTAATATGAAATTTGCAATATAATTATTTTGTATTGTGACTTCTGGAGAGTTTTCATTCCATTGCACAGTTACAGTTTTGTTTGCAATTGGAATTTTTTCAAATTTAGTTGATGAATCTGTAATTTTAGAACTTTTTTTATTAGTATTGAATATTATTGATATTGTTATGATAAAAATTAATAGTGTAATAATTAATTTTATATTTTTATGTTTCATGTTTTCTCCTTTTATAAAATGTAAGCACTAATATAATTAGTGCTTACATAAACTATTTAAGAAGGCAGTTACTCAAGAAAATAAACTATTGAGCATTATAGTCAGAGATAGCGATATATCCTGTTTTAAGTTTTCCGGAATTGAGCGAATATCTGATGTAATAAAAATCATCTTCGACTTTCAACAAATCCGCTTTTTGATTTGAGACAGAACCATAAACACTATACAGTGTACTGGGACCTTGTCGAACATTAATTTTAGAAGAAATTGTCAATTCGCCACAAACGTTACCAAAAAGAGGAATATTAGAATCTTCTACATATTGAATAGAAACATTTTGGGCGGGAACATACGCACGTTTTCTTCCATTAGAAGTGTCATATTCAATAAAATACCAATTACTTTCGGAAGCAAGAATTGCTACATATTCTCCGGAATTTACAGAACCACTTCTTTCATAAGTGGTTGTGTCAGGTCCATAATAAACAGAGGAATAACTTGTAACAATTCCCATGCAAGTAGAATATGTGTCGAACATAAAGCCGGTAAAGACATATCCTAACGTGGGTCCATTTGCGGTGCTGTATGAAATGAAATAGGAATTTCCGTCTTTACACAAAATCGTAAAAGTTTCGTTTGGGAAAATGTAATCTTTAATGTTTCCTTCAGATTGAATACTAGAATCGTATACGGGAAGGTTATCAAATACTGCTTTGGCGAGTCCACAGCAATTATTATATGCAGCATTTCCAATTAAGAAAGGAAATGTAGAAAGTAATAACAATAAAGCTAAGACTACTTTGAAATACCGGAATTTTGCATGATTTTTCTTCATAAGTATGCCTCCATAAAGATAAAAGTGATGCCTTCTTAAATAGTTTTTTCTAAATAATTATAAATTAATAATTAAAAATACATCTGTTTGAACACACTATATCATATAAAAAATTAAAAAACATAAAAGTAAAAAAAGATAAAGAAAAAGTAAAAAAAATAAAAAAGAAAAATTTGATAAATTTTTAGAAAAAAATTGCCAAAAGAGTAAAAAAATGCTACAATAAAATAGTGTAATACTAAATGTAAATATAAAAGGATGTTAAGAGAATGGGGAATTTAACAAATGCCCAAAAATCAATTTGGGTAACTGAACAATATTACAAAGGAAGTAGCATAAACAATATTTGTGGTACAGCAGTTATACAAGAGAAAGTGGACTTTGAAAAATTGAAAGAGTCCATACAAATTGTGTGCAAAAAGCATGATAATTTTTGGCTAGAGTTTAAGTTAAATAAAGGAAATGTTGAACAAGTGTTATCTGAAAAAAAAGAAATTCAGATAGACACTATTAATATTGCGGGCAAAAATCAGTTAGAAACAGAAAGAAACAAAATTGTAAAAACAAAATTTACATTAGAAAATTCAAAATTATTTAAATTTTATATCTTTAAATTTATAGATGGAAAAGGGGCATTTATGCTCAATATACACCATCTAATTTCAGATGCGTGGACATTAGCGCTTATTTGTAATGACATCATAAAAACATATTCAGAATTAGTTCAAAATAAAGAAGTAGAAACAAAGGCTATATATTCATATATAGACTATATTAAATCAGAACAACAATACCAAGAAAGTGAAAAATATAATAAAGATAAGCAATACTGGCTAGAAAGATTTAAAAATATTCCAGAAGTTGCAACAATACCTGGGAGTATAAAAGAAAATATTGATGAAACAAACCCACTAGGTAATAGAGAACAATATGAGATATCAAAAGATAATGTAGAAAAGATAAAAAAATATTGTAAAGAAAATAAAATATCATTATATAATTTTTTTATGGCTATTTATGCAATATATATAGGAGAAGTATCAAATTTAGATGAATTTACTATAGGTACACCTATTTTAAATAGAACAAATTATAAAGAAAAAAATGCAGCTGGTATGTTTATAAATATGGCTCCATTTAAAATTAATATTAATGAAGATATAGAATTTAAACAATTCATAAAAAATATAGCAAGAGACTCTATGGATATGTTAAAACATCAAAAATATTCATATCAATGTTTGTTAGAAGAATTGAGAAAAGAAAATAAAAGTATTCCAAATTTATATAATATTTTATTATCATATCAAATAACAAATGCAAAGCAAAATGAAGGAAATATTGAATATGAAACAGAATGGACATTTAATGGTTATTGTGCAGATAATATAGATATTCAAATTTATGACTTAAATGATACTGGAAATTTGAATATAGCATATGATTATAAGACAAGTATTTATAAAGTAGAAGATATTAAAAATATACATAGAAGAATATTAAATATTATAAAACAAGTAGTATCAAAAGAAGAGATAAAACTTAGTGAAATTGATATTGTTACACCTGAAGAAAAGGAAAAATTACTTGTAGAATTTAATAAAACAGAATTAAAATATGATAAAAACATACCTTTTATAAAATATTTTGAAAAACAAGTAGAAAAAACACCAGATGATATAGCAATTGTTTTTGAAGATAAAGAAATGACATATAGAGAATTAAATGAGAGAGCAAATAGTTTAGCATATAAATTAAGAGAAAATGAAGTAACTAATAATACTGTTGTAGGTATATTATTAGAACGTTCATTTGAAATGTTAATATCAATGCTAGCAGTATTAAAATCAGGAGGATGTTATATTCCAATTGCACCAGATTATCCAAAAGATAGAATAGAATATATGCTTGAAGATAGTGAAGCAACAATAATATTAACAAGTCAAAATAGAAGAAATTTAGCAGATAAAAAACTTATTAATGTTAAAGATGAGAGAATATATGAAAATCATAAAGAAAATTTAGAAAATATTTCTAAACCAGAAGATTTATCATATTTAATATATACATCAGGTTCAACAGGTACTCCAAAAGGGGTAATGTTGAAACAAAAAAATTTAAGCAATTTTTACAATTCAATGAAAAATATAATTGAATATTTAAAAGATGAAAAAAATCATAAAATCCTTTCAATTACAACAGTTTCATTTGATATATTTGGATTTGAAACATTAATGTCATTAACAAGAGGATTAACAGTATATTTAACGAGTGAAAATGGTCAAAAAATGACATCAAAAATAGAAAGAATTGTAAAAGACAGTAATGTTGAAATAATGCAAACAACACCATCTGTAATGAAATTTCATTTGGAAAATTTGAATGATGAAAATAGTTTAAAAAGTTTGAAATATATAATGTTAGCAGGTGAGCCTTTAACAAAAACATTGGTAGATAGAATTAAACAAATAATTCCAAATGTAACAATTTACAATGGATATGGACCATCTGAAACAACAATATTTTCAACAATAGGAAATGCAACAAATCAAGAAGAAATTACAATAGGAAGACCTATTAATAATACACAAATATATATCTTAAATAAAAATAAAAAAGTGATGCCACAAGGTACAATAGGAGAATTATATATTTCAGGAGATGGTGTTGGAAAAGGATATATGAATAAAGAGCAACAAACAAATGAGAGCTTTATAATAAATCCATTTATAGATGGAAAAGTTATGTATAAAGTAGGAGATTTAGGTGCTTTTGATGATAAAGGGGAAATTACTTGTTATGGAAGAATCGACAATCAAGTAAAAATAAGAGGATTAAGAATAGAACTACAAGAAATTGAAAAAAGAATGCAATCTGTTTATAATATTCATGATTGTGTTGTTGTAAAAAAAGTTGTAAAAGAAAAAGACGCTTTATGTGCATATTATGTGGAAAGAGGTCATGTATCTAAAACAGTTTTGAAAACAGTTTTATATTCAAAATTGCCAGAATATATGGTTCCACAATATTTTGTAAAAATGGAACAATTACCACATACACCAAATGGAAAAGTTGATAGAAAAGCTTTGCCAGATCCTGTTATTGATGAGAATGAACTTGAAATTGTAAAACCTAGAAATGAAATTGATAAAGAATTAATAAAAATAATAGAAAAAATGTTACAAGTTGATAAAGTTGGAATTAATAATACTTTATTAGAACTTGGAGGAGATTCTTTAACAGCAATTACATTAACAACAAAGGTTTTATCAAAATTTAATGTACAATTAAATATAAAAGATATATTGTCAAATTATACAATAAAAGATATGTCAGACTATATAGTAGAAAATCAAACAAAAGATATATCAAAAATAAAGATAGAAAGAATCAAAGAACAAGATTATTATCCATTATCATCTGCTCAAAAGAGAATATATTATAATTGTAAAATGATTGGTGAAGATAATATTGTTTATAATATGCCTGGTGGAATTACTGTTGATGAAGTTTTAGATATTGAAAAAATAAAAGAAGTATTTTACAAAATAATTAAAAGACATGAAATATTAAGAACAATATTAATTCAACAAAATGATGAAATTGTTCAAAAAGTATGTAAAGAAATAAACTTTAATATACCAGTATATTTTAACCAAGAAAAAGAAATTGATTCAATTATAAAAAACTTTTCAAAGCCATTTAAATTAGAAAATGAAGTTTTGATAAGAGTAGAAGTACATTATATTGATAATAAAAAAACAATGTTATTAGTTGATTCACATCATATTATAATGGATGGAATGTCGTTAAACAATTTAATAATAGAATTTAATAGATTATATAATGGTGCTGATTTAAAACGTTTGCCAATACAATATAGAGATTATACTATGTGGGAAAATAATTATAATAAAAGTAATGAAATTTTAGAACATGAAAGATATTGGGTAAATAAATTTGAAGATTGTGAATTCCCACCATTAAATTTACCTTATGATTATAAAGTGTCAGCAATTAGAAGCTATGAAGGAAACACTATAACAAATGTTATTGATGAGAAAATATTTAGAAAAATAGAAAAATATGCAAAGAAAATAGGAATGTCTTCATATATGCTATTTGTTTCAACATTTTTAATATTATTGCATAGATATACTGGACAAGATGAGATTATTTTAGGTAGTCCAGTTGCTAATAGAAACCAAAAAGAAACTAAAAGAATGATGGGAGTATTAGTAAATAATATTGTAATAAGAAGTAAATTAAATGAAGATGAAACAATTAATGAATTTTTTGAAAAGATGAAAGAACAAATATTAAGTGATATATCGAATCAACCATATCCATTTGATATGTTAATAAAAAAATTAAATATAAAAGTTGATAATTCAAGAAATCCTATGTTTGATGTAATGTTTACATATCAAAACAAAGAAGAAAATACAGTACAATTAAGTGGAAAAAGTGTAAATGTTTTAGAATTAGATAATAATATTTCAAAATTTAATTTATCAATAGAAGTAAAACCTAAAATGCATACAATAAATGTTGAATATTGTACAAAATTATTTAAAAAAGAGACAATTGAAAATTTATTTGAACATTATTTATATATGTTAACAGATATTATAGAAAATGTTGACGCAAAAATAAAGGATATAGATATAATAACTCCAAAAGAAAATAAACTTCTTGAAAAATTTAACGCAACAGATGGAGAAATAAATAATGATACAACAGCATATCTTATTGAAAAACAAGTTGATGAAAATCCAAATAATATTGCTGTTATATGTGAAGATAAAGTTTTAACATATAAACAACTTGATGATAAGGCAAATTCTTTAGCAAATTATTTAATTAAAATTGGTGTAAAGAGTAATGACATAGTATGTATTATGACAAATAGGTCATTGGAAACTATTGTAGCAATGTATGCAGTACTGAAAGCTGGTGGTGCATTCTTAAATGTTGATCCTACATATCCTGTAGATAGGACAAAATATTATATAGAGAGTAGTAGGTCACAATATGTATTAACGCAAAAAGAATTAAAAGATAGAGTAAAAGAAATACCAAATTGTATTGAAATTGATTTAGACAATAATATTTATCAAGAAAATAAAGATAGACCTAAAGTTAATATTAAAATGGAAGATTTATCATATATCATATACACATCAGGTTCAACAGGAGTTCCCAAAGGAGTAATGTTAAATCAAGTGGGTTTAACTAATATGGCAAAAGCAATGACAAAAGCATTAGATTATTTACATGACGGAAAAGTACATACATTGCTATCAGTAACTTCAACACCTTTTGATATATTTGTTTATGAAATAATAGTTTCATTAACACATGGTCAAAGAATTGTAATGGCAAATAATGCTGAACATAGAAATCCAAAATTATTAGAAAAATTAATGGAAAAGTATAATACAGATGTAATGACAGTTACACCAAGTTTAATGAAAATAGTATATGATAATAGAAGTGAAAATTCACCATTAAGATTAGTAAAAAATATGGTATTTGGTGGAGAGCCATTGCCTGAAAAATTTGTAAAAGATTTGAAAGCTTTAGCAGATGATATAACAGTATTTAATATATATGGACCAAGTGAAATAACAGTATTATCAAATGTACAAAATTTGAATGGAGAACCAGAAATTACAACAGGTCCACCAATAATGAATACACAAATACATATATTAGATAAAAATTTGAATAGAGTTCCAATTGGTGTAGTTGGTGAAATATATATATCTGGAATACAGGTTGGAGTTGGATATTTAGGAAAAGAAGAACTTACAAATCAAAAATTTCTTCAAAATAAATTTGGAAAAGGAAGAATGTATAAATCTGGTGATATAGGAAGATGGACATTTGAAGGAAAGATTCAATGTTTGGGAAGAATTGATCATCAAATAAAATTAAGAGGATTAAGAATAGAACTTGGAGAAATTGAAAATAAAATGGAACAATATCCTGGTGTATCTGCAGCAATAGTTAATAAAATAACGATAAATGATAAAGACTCATTATGTGGATATTATGTTACAGATGGTACAAGTAATATTAGTGAATTAGAAATAAAAAGTTACTTAAAAAAATATTTACCACAATATATGGTTCCAAGTTATATAGTACATCTTGAAAAAATGCCATATACAATTAATAGAAAAATAGATAGAAAAGCATTACCTATGCCTAATATTGAGGAAGAGAATTTTAAAGAAGAAGAACCAGATAAATATGATAATGATGAATTGAAATTACTACAAATCTGGAAAAATATACTACATTTAGATAAAATCAATTTAAATGATAATTTCTTTGATATAGGAGGAGATTCAATTTCTGCAATAAAAATGCAAATAGAAGCACTAAAATATAACTTCAATTTTGAGTATGCAGATATATTCAAATATCCTACAATTAAAGAATTAGCATCAAAAAAGAGATATAATAAGAATAATAATATCCAAAAATATGATTATTCAGAAATAAATAAAATATTAAAAAGAAATAATTTAGAAAATTTAAAAAAGATTCAAAAATATAATGTAAAAGATGTATTACTTATCGGAGGAACTGGATATTTAGGAATACATATATTATATGAATATTTGAAATATGAAAATGGAAAAATCTATTGTTTAGTAAGGAGAAAAAATAATGAAGAACCATTAATTAGACTTCAACAAAAAATTGCATTTTATTTTGGAAATGATTATTATGAAAAAAATAAAGATAGAATTCAAGTTGTCGAAGGGGATATAGTTGAAGAAAATTTAGCAATTAATTTAAAAGATTATAAAATGCTAAAAAATAATATAACAACAGTAATAAATGCAGGGGCACTAGTAAAACATTTTGGAATTTCAAAATTATTTAATGATATAAATGTAAAAGGAACAGAAAATGTAGTTGAATTTTGTAAAAAAGAAAATAAAAGATTAATACATATTTCAACTATTAGTGTATCAGGAAATGGAGAAAAAGAAGAAACAGTAGAAGAAACAACAGAAAATATAAATAGTAAGAAAATCTTTAAAGAAAGTGATTTATATATAGGACAAAATATATCAGGAATATATACTATAACTAAGTTTGAAGCGGAAAAAATAGTATTAAAAGCTATAAAAAGTGGATTAAATGCACAAATATTAAGGATGGGAAATATTACTAATAGATATAGTGATGGCGTTTTCCAACAAAATGTTGAAGAAAATGCTTTTGCAAAAAGACTAAAATCTTTTATTGAACTTGGAATGTTTCCCAAATATTTGTTAGATCATGCTATTGAACTTGGACCAGTTGATTTATGTGCAGAAGCAGTTATAAAAATATTAGAATATGATAGTAATTGTAATGTTCTACATATTTATAATTCTAAATTGTTACCAATAAAATTATTGGTAAATACAATGAAAGAATTGGGAATAAATATTGAAGCTGTAGATGATGAAACAATGTCAAGAAAATTAAAAGAAATTTTAAATGATAACTTTAAAAAAGAAATTTTATCTGGTATAATACATGACATAGATTCAAAAAAGAGATTAATATATACATCAAACATAAGAGTCTCATATGATTTTTCAGAAAAATATTTAGAAAAAATAGGTTTTTCTTGGAAAAATATAGATAGAGAATACATATTAAAATATATGAATTACTTTAAAGGAATAGGATTTATAGAATACTAAAGGAGAAAAAACAAATGAAATTAATTAATACAGAATTTATATTACTTATTATATCTACACTTTCTATATTAGTATTAATGTATACTATTATAAAAAGGAAACCATTATCTCAATTACAACATGCATTTGCATCTGTTTTAGGAACAGTTTTAATAATAAGTATAGGTGTAATCTTGCAATTAGTTTTCACAACATTTGGAAATGTTGAACCAATTATTTTTGAAAACTTTATATATATAGGAACATGTTTTTTACCGGTTGCATTGTTTTTTGTAGCAATAATATTTAAAAACACAAAAATTAGGTTTAAGAAAAAATATTTATTATTATTTATAATACCGTTACTTACATTAGCGGTATTATATACTAATAAATATCATCATTTATTTTATAAAGTATATTCAACAAATTTAAATGAAATGGTATATGGACCATATTTTTATATTCATACAATATATACATATGGATTATTATTTGTTAGTATAGGACTAATGATATATGGAACGTTAAAAAATTCTGGAGCCTTTTCAAAACAAACAATGTTAATAATTATAGGAACAATGTTTCCAATAGTTGTTAATGTATTAGGAACATTAAAAATATATAATATGAATGTTTGTTTAACTCCAATAAGTTTTTCAATAGCTGTAATTTTCTATACATTTGCCATAATGAAATTTAACTTTTTAAAGATTACGCCAATAGCTTTACAAAAAATAGTTGATAGAATATCTGATGGATATGTAGTTTTGGATGAAAATAATGCAATTACAGATTTTAATAAAACATTTTTAGATATATTTAAACTAAGTCCAGAAGATATAAGAAGTAAAAATTTTATAAAATTTTTACAACAAAAAGATATATCAAGCCAAGCAATTTCTAAAATTAATCAATCGATAAAAAGAGCTAATGATACAGAAACAACAGTATTATTTGAACAGCAATTTGTAAAAATAAGAAAATATTTTAGAATAGAAATAACACCTATAAATTCGGACAATAATTCATTAGGAACATTATTTTTATTAAAAGATATAACACAACATAAAGAAGATATGGAGACAATAAAAAATAATCAAGATATCTTAATGGAAAGAGAACGTTTAGCAGGGCTAGGACAATTAATAGGAGGAATAGCACATAACTTAAAAACACCTATTATGTCTATAGCTGGTGCAACACAAGGATTAGAAAATTTAATAAAAGAATATGATGAATCAATAGATGACCCACTTGTAAATTCACAAGACCATCATGATATTGCAAGAGATATGGAAGAATGGATACCAAAAATAAGAGCACATCTTGAATATATGTCAGATATTATTACAACAGTAAAAGGTCAAGCTGTAGCATCTTTATCAGAAAATGATACGGAAGAATTTACTGTAATGGAATTAATAAAAAGAGTAAATATATTAATGAAACATGAATTAAAGAATGCATATATTTATTTAAATGTATTGATGAAAATAGATGAAAATCAAATAATTCATGGAAATGTAAATGTTCTTGTACAAGTTGTTAATAACATGATTTCAAATGCAATACAAGCCTATGATGGAAAACATGATCAAAATATTCAATTAGAAATTAGTAAAGATTCTGGAAATGTCATATTTTCAGTAACAGATTTTGCAGGAGGACTTCCAAAAGAAGTACAAGATAGACTATTTAAAGAAATGGTTACAACAAAAGGAAAAAACGGTACAGGACTTGGATTATATATGTCATATTCAAACATAAAAGCACATTTTGGAGGAGACATTACATATAAAACAGAAGATGGAAAAGGAACAACATTTAATATTTTGATTCCTATAAATAAATAATATAATGTATAGTTAAAAAGACTATATATCTCAGGATGAGTGATAAAATTTTATACAAAAAGGAGAACAGGGCAAATGAGAAAAGCATTACAAAATCAAATGAGTGGTGAAAGAAGATATAGAATAATCGGAGTAGATGATGAAGAAGGAATACTTGATTCTTTAACAGTGCTTTTTGATAATTCTGAATATGAATTTTATGGTGCACAAGACCCAGTAGAGGCAATTGAATTAGTAAAAAAGGAACATTTTGATTTAATGTTACTAGATTTTATGATGACACCTTTACATGGAGATGAAGTTGTAGAAGAAATAAGAAAATTTAATAAAGAATTATACATATTATTATTAACAGGACACAAAGACATGGCTCCACCATTAGAAACAATTAAAAGACTAGATATTCAAGGTTATTGTGAAAAAAGTGATAAATTTGATCAATTACAATTATTGGTTGAATCTGGTATAAAATCTGTTAAACAAATGGAAGAAATAAAAAGAATAAATGATAAACTTTCAGAATCAAATGATAAACTTGAAAAAGCTTATTTAGAAATGGTTGAAACTTTAAGATTTGCTGTAGAAGCAAAAGATACATATACAAGAGGTCATTCAGATAGAGTTTCAGAATATTCAGTTTTAATTGGCCAAAAATTAGGATTAACAGAAGATCAAATAAAAACTTTGAGAATAGGTGGATTATTTCATGATATTGGAAAAATCGGAATTCCTGATAGTATATTATTAAAGCCAAGCAAACTTTCAGATGATGAATATTCACAAATAAAAAATCATCCAGCAATAGGGGCACATATATTAGGTTCTGCAGATATTTTTAAAGATATTATTCCAATAGTAAAACATCATCATGAAAAATATGATGGAACAGGATATCCTGGAATGTTAAAAGGTGAAGAAATACCATATTTAGCAAGAATTGCAGCTGTTGCAGATACATTTGATGCTATGACAAGTAGAAGAAGTTATAGAGGTCCAATTGATATTGAACATGTAAAAGATGAAATAAAAAGATGTGAAGGGACACAATTTGATCCTCAAGTAGCAGAAGCCTTTCTTGAGATTTTGAATAATAATTATGAAAAAATACAAGAAATACAAAATAAATATGTTAGTGAATAAAATAAAAACAGGATTTAGATTTTTCTAAGCCCTGTTTTTTACTTTACATTTTGTGAGCAAACTATGATATTTTCATAGAAAGACCAACTTTTTTACGTTCTTGATCAATTTTTATAACTTTAACTTTTACAATATCTCCAACAGAAACAATTTCAGAAGGTGATTTAACATATGAATCACTCATTTCAGAAATATGAACAAGTCCATCATATTTTACACCAATGTCAACAAATGCACCAAAATCGATAACATTACGAACAGTACCTGTAAGTACCATTCCTTCAGTTAAATCTTCAAATTTTAAAACATCACTACGAAGAACAGGTTTTGGCATATCCTCTCTTGGGTCACGACCAGGCTTTGATAATTCTGATATTATATCGGCTAATGTCATTTCACCAATATCAAGTGTTTTTGCAGTTTCCTCAATATTTACTGATTTTAATTTTTCTCTTAAAGAATTCAAATTTTCTTTATTTTTTAAATCTTCAATTTTAAATCCTAATAACTCTAATAATTTTTCAGTTTGTTCATAACTTTCTGGGTGAACAGCTGTATTTTCTAATGGATTTTTTCCATCAGGAATTCTAATAAATCCGGCACATTGTTCATAAGCAACTTTTCCAAGCTTTGGAACTTTTAATAATTCTTTTCTTTCTTTTAATTTACCATTTTCATCTCTATATTTTACAATATTTTTTGCAATTGTATTATTAATACCAGAAACATATGAAAGTAGAGAAGGAGTTGCAGTATTTACATCAACACCAACTTTGTTTACACTATCTTCTACAACACCTGTTAAGCTTTCTGATAATTTCTTTTGATTTACATCATGTTGATATTGACCAACGCCAATTGCTTTTGGGTCAATTTTTACTAATTCAGCAAGAGGATCTTGTAATCTACGAGCTATTGAAATAGCACCTCTTATTGATACATTTATATCAGGATATTCTTCTGTTGCAAGTTTTGAGGCAGAATATACAGATGCACCAGCTTCACTAACAATTACATAACAAATATCATGTTTTACTTCTTTAATCATATCTGAAACAAACATTTCAGATTCACGAGATGCAGTACCATTTCCAATTGCAATCATATCAACATGGTCTTTATTTATTAAATCTAATAAAGTTTTCTTTGCACCTTCAACATCATTTTGTGGTGCTGTAGGATATACTGTAGCTATATCTAAAACTTTTCCAGTTTCATCAATTACAGCTATTTTACAACCAGTTCTATAAGCAGGGTCAAATCCCATAACAGTTTTACCTTTTATAGGAGCACCTAATAATAATTGTTTAGCATTTTGACCAAATACTTTAATTGCTTTTTCTTCAGCTTTTTCAGTTAAATCTGAACGAATTTCTCTATCAATAGATGGTTCAATTAATCTTGTAAAAGCATCTTCAATTGTATTTGTAAGCATTTCTGTAAATTGAGTTTTTCCTTTTATTATATCTTTTTGAATATAATATAAAATTTTATCTGTAGGTTTTTCAATAGATACTTTTAGGAAATCTTCAGCTTCACCTCTATTAATAGCTAAAATTCTATGACTTGGAAGTTTATGTACTAATTCGGCAAATTCGTAATACATTTCATAATTAGATTTTTCATCAGGTTTTGTAGCTTTTGTTACAATAGTACCTTCACGATAACATATTTTTTTGATATATTTTCTATATTTTGCGTTATCAGAAATATTTTCAGCGATAATATCTAAAGCACCTTGAATTGCATCTTCAGTTGTTGCAACAACTTTATCTTTATTATTTTTATCTTCATCAGATAAATTATCAATATTTACAAATTCTTGAGCAATTTCATTAATATCGTTTTTCTCTTCTTGTGCAATAATAATATCTGCTAATGGTTCTAATCCTTTAGCTTTTGCAACAGTAGCTCTTGTCTTTTTCTTTTGTTTAAATGGTCTGTATAAATCTTCAACTTCTGCAAGTGTTTCAGCTGATGCAATTGCAATAGTTAACTCATCAGTTAATTTTCCTTGTTCATCAATTGATTTTATAATTTCACCTTTTCTTGTTTCTAAGTTTCTAAGATATGTAAGTCTTTCTCCTAAATCTCTTAAAATTTCATCACTCAACCCACCTGTAGCTTCTTTTCTGTAACGTGCGATAAATGGAATTGTATTTCCTTCATCAATTAATTTTACAGCATTTTCCACTTGTGTATTTTTTACATTTAATTCTTCTGCTATTTTATTTATAATTTTATCCATAGTCTTGTCCTTTCTAAATTTACCTTTACAAATTATATCCTCAAAGTTTGCAAAAATCAAGAGATATAGAAAATTCAGTTTGAAAAAATATCTAAAATTTTTGTATAAATTTAATATTCATTTAATGAATAAAAAGTAATATATATAAGGTGATTTATATGAGAATATTAATAGTTGAAGATGAATTTAAGATTGCTGATGTAATAGCAAGTAGATTAAGAAATTAGCAATATATTGTTGATTTTTATGGATATGGAGAAGAAGGGCTAGATAATGCATTAACAAATATTTATGATTTAATAATCTTAGATGTAATGCTTCCTGGAATTGAAGGATTTAAAATTTTGCAGGAAATTAGAAAACAAAAAATAGAATCAAAAGTAATCATGCTTATAGCAAAATCAATGTTAGAAGACAAATTAACAGGATTTGATGCAGGTTCAAATGTGCAAATAAAGGTAGTTAGAGGATTAGGTTATAAATTAGAATGTTAAAAGGAGAATAAAAGTGGAAAAATTAAAGAAAAAAATAAAAAATTGGTTAAAAAGTTTCAAAAAAAACAAGGAATGATTTAATATTCCTTGTTTTTTGTTTTTATAACCATTCTCCAACTTTCTTAATATAAATTTTTTTAACAATTTGAACAAGAACAACATACAAAGCAGTCAATCCAATAACAATTAAGTAATACAAAGGTGGTAATATTTCAAAATGGAATGATGAAATATTATGGAATAATATTGGAGTAATTATAGTACCAATTATTGTAACCATAGTAAGAGCAGTTAAGATAGGATTTGCTCTTGATTGTACAAAAGGAATTTTTGATGTACGCACAAAATGTATTATTAAAGTTTCACTAATTAAACATTCAACAAACCAAGCTGTTTGAAAATATGATTCACTAGCAATATTGTTATATCCTAAAATAAACCAGAATGCCAAGAATGCTAAAACATCAATAATTGAACTAATAGGTCCCATAACATTCATAAAAGTTCCTAATCCTTTTGTATTCCATTTTCTAGGCTTTAATAAAAATTCTTTATCAACATTATCATAAGGAATAGCTATTTGAGAAAAATCATATAAGAAATCTTGTAAAAGCATTTGAATAGGTAGTAATGGTAAAAATGGTAAGAATATACTTGCAATAAAAATACTAAAAACATCACCAAAATCCGAACTTAAAGCCATTTTCATATATTTTATAATATTCCCATATACTTTTCTTCCTTCAACAACACCATTAAAAACAACTTTTAAATTTTTCTCTAATAAGATTATATCACTAGCTTCTTTTGCAATATCTGTTGCAGTATTTACACAAATACCAACATCAGCATTATGAAGTGATGGAGCATCATTTACACCATCTCCCATATATCCAACAACATGACCATTCTTCTTTAATATAGTAATAATTCTTTCTTTTTGTAAAGGATTCATTCTTGCAAATATATCAACATCTTCAACTTGTTTTGAAAGTTCATCATCAGACATTTTATCAATATCAGAACCAGTTAAAATTTTATCATTTGGAATTCCAACTAATCTTGAAACATTTTCGGTAGCATATTGATTATCACCAGTTAATATTTTTGTTGTAACACCATATTCTTTTAAATTTTTAATTGTAGTTTTTACATCTTTTTTTGGTGGATCAAGAAATGCAACAAACCCGATAAATACCATTTCAGATTCATCAGAAGAATTAAATATATCTTTACCAGAATATTCTCTTTTTGAAGCTAATGCAATAACTTGCATTCCCTGTAAAGCTAAATCTTTTGCATTACTATTTATATTTGCAATCATATTTTGAGTTAAGTCTTTGTGTTCACCATTTATTTTTACAGTAGTACATCTTTTTAATATTTCTTCCAAAGCACCTTTTGTAATAATTCTATAATGATCATCATGTTTTACAACAACACTCATTATTTTTCTTGTATAATCAAATGGAATTTCATCAACTTTTTCATAATCAACAATTTTTTCTTTAATATTATGCTCATTTCCATATGTAATAACAGCTTTATCAACTAAGTTTTTCATTCCAGTTCCATAATAACTATTTAAATAGGCATATTCAAGAATTGATAAATCTTCTTTACCTTCAACATTAATATATTTTTGTAAGACAATCTTGTCTAATGTTAAAGTTCCTGTTTTATCTGTACACAATACATCAATTGCACCTAAATTTTGGATTGATTGAATGTTTTTTACAAGAGTTTTCTTTTTAGCCAATGTTTTAGTACCTTTAGTTAAATTAACATTAACAATCATAGGAAGCATTGTTGGAGTGATTCCAACAGCAACAGATAATGCAAATAGAATTGCCTCTAATACATCTTTACGAATAAGTGCATATATAATAAATACTGCAATAGAAACAACAAGCATATATTTAATAAGAAGTTTTGTTATATTATTCATACCTTTTTCAAAATTTGTAATTTCTTTTTTATTATCAATTTGTTTACCCATATTTCCTAAATATGTTGAAAATCCTGTGCTGATAACAATACCAGTAGCTTTACCACTTATAACACTTGTCCCCATCAAGCAAATATTAGATAGTGAAAAAATTTCATTTGATGGTATGTAAGAATCCTTTTTCTCAATAGGAGCACTTTCACCAGTAAAAACAGATTGATTTAAAAATAAATCCTTACTTTCTAAAATCATAATATCTGCAGGAATTATTGAGCCAGCATTTAAATGAACAATATCACCTAATACAATATCTTCTGTTTTTATATTTTTTTCTTTACCATTTCTTATAACAGTTGCAGTAGAAAAAAGTTTACTCTTTAAAGACTGATTAAACTTATAAGTAGAATAGTCTTGAAAAAATCTTATCAAAGCACTTGCAAAACCAATAGCTAAAATAATTATAGTTCCAAGAGTATCATCACCAACAAATTTATTTATAATTGCTAAAACTATAAGAATAAAAATAAATTTATCTTTAAATGAATTTATAAAAAAGTAAAACCATGAATGTTTTTCCTCTTTTACTACAATATTTTTTTCATCATTTTTATGTTTTTCTTCAATTATTTTTGAAGATAGACCTTTTTCAATATGAGAATTAAATGCATTAAGTATTTCATCTTTTGATTTTTGAGCTATATTTGTATATTTTTCAAGAATTTTTTTATCATTATTAACTAATTTTTGATTTTTAAATTTATTTTTTATAAAAAACAAACGAATCATTTATATCACTCCTTTGAACAAATTTATTATAACACAATGATTAAAAATGAAAATAATTTTATAAAAAAATTTTTATATTTAATATTTATTTAATCTTTTAAAACTAAAATACATTTAGAAAGTAAGAAATAAGACTTTCAAATAATATTAGGAGGATAAAAATATGAGTAGAAAAGTAAAAAATATAATTATAATAACAATTATAATTATAATTATAATTATAGTATGTATTGCAAGTGGATTTACAATAAATATTGCTAAAGAAAGTGGAGAATATTCATCAACAACATCAAATGGAAACGCAACATCAAAAATAAAATTAACAGGAGATTCTTACATTACATCATTAGAAGATGATGACACAACATATAGTAATATTGATTTTAATGGATATAAATTATATGTAAATGGAGTTGCTATAAACTAATGAATATGCTATAATTGAAACAAAAAAAGTAAGAAAAGGATATAAACAATGAAAACAATATTAGCCTCAGGTTCTCCAAGAAGAAAAGAACTATTAAGTTTAATAACACCAAAATTCGAAATCATAGTAAGTGGTGTAGATGAAAGTTTAAAAGAAGGACTAACTCCAGAACAACAAACTGAAAGACTAGCATATATAAAAGCAAAAGATGTTTTCGAAAAAACATCAGGAGACAGAATAGTAATTGGTTCAGACACAATTGTAACCAAAAAAGGTAAGATATATGGAAAACCAAAAAGTAGAGAAAATGCAATTCAAATGATAAAAGAACTTTTAGAAGGAGATAGAACACATAGTGTAATCACAGGACTAAGTATTTTAATTGAAAAAGATGGTGTATACAAAGAATATAAAACATTTGATGAAGTAAAAGTATTCTTAAAAGAAATGTCAGAACAAGAAATAGAAAAATGGGTTGATTCAGGAAAAGCAATGGATAAAGCAGGAGCATATGGTATTCAAAATGAATTTTGTGTATTTGTTGACAAAATTGATGGAAATTATACTAGTATTGTTGGACTTCCAACTCAAAAAGTCTATGATGTCTTGAAAAATTATATTGATTAAAATAAAAAATGAGACGAATATAAATGAATAGTTCATTTATACCGTCTTATTTTAATATATAATAAAGTCTTATCTTTTTAAAGATATTTAAAGACTTCTTCAGGATATAATATTTTTGATTTATTTTTAAAATCATCAATATCAATCCATTTGGCAGAAAATTCTCCACCTCTATCTATAATATTATATTCATCTTTGTAATCACTATCTGCAATATCAATTGAATAAAATAAAATTAATTCATGAGCATTTTTACCATTAAAAGTAAAGATATTTTCAGAAATACCAAGAAAATCTTTTACAACAATATCTGTATTAATTTCTTCTTTAAATTCTCTCTTTAAAGCATCAGAACTTTTTTCAAGAAATTCAATACCACCACCTAAACATCTATAAAAAGTTTGATTTTTTACTTTATCAAATTTTTCTTCTACAAGTAGTTTATTATTTTTTATTGCTAAACCTAATGCAATAGGTCTGATTTCAGTGTATTTATCCATATGTAACCTCCTTTTTTTATTAATTATGATATTAAATTATTTAAAAATATTTTATAAGCTAATAGAAATAAAGTCAAGTGAAATATGGATTAATTTATAAAAATGTGATATATTATTTTGGAAAGGAAGTAGAGAATATGAAAGCAGTTGTTATATCAGATATACATGGTTCTGGATATTATGCAGAAAAAATAAAAGAGATTAATGAAAGAGAAAATCCTGACAAAATAATATTATTAGGTGATTTATATTATCATGGACCTAGAAATGAGTTGAGTCAAGAATATAAGCCAATGAAAGTGGCAGAAATTTTGAATTCTTTAAAAGATAAATTGTTGGTTGTTAGAGGAAATTGTGATGCAGAAGTTGATGAAATGATTTCAGATTTTAAGTTTAATGATCATATTTTGATGGAGATTAATGGAAAGAAGTTTTATTTTACTCATGGTCATAAGTATAATATTGAGAATATTCCTTATGATGATTTTGATGTTATGATTTATGGACATATTCATCAAGGTTTTATTCAAGAGAAAGAGGGTTTTGTTTTTGCAAATCCTGGTTCAATTTCTCTTCCAAAATGTAATTCTGCTCATAGCTATATTGTGCTTGTTGATAATAAGATTGTATTGAAAGATGTTGATGGTGAAGTATTAAAGGAATATGAAATGAAAAAATAAAAACAAGGGAGCAAATTTACATTTGCTCCCTTGCCTTTTGACTTAGTTAGTCAAAGATTTCGCTGAGATCAATGATCTTGGCGATTTCATCGGAGTGCTCAGCCAGCTGGTTGAAGAGAGTCTTGAGCTTGTTGCTAAGCTCTTTCTGGTTTTCCTCATCAACGATACCATTGGCTTTTGCAAGCAGTTCGTCGAGCAGGCTAACCAGCTCAGAACGAGTCTTATCACGCATCTGAACAGCATTGATAACTTTCTGAACTTCCTGAACCCATTCAATGATGTCCAGGAACAGATCGTAGTTATCATACATTTTGAAGAGGACTGCCAAATCCTTTAAGGCTTTGTAAACGTCCTTTTCAGTGCCAGCTGCGCAAAGAGCGTTCTTTGCATTGGTGATTTCGGAAATCAGCTGTTTGTAGCGTTCTTTCCGGCTCATGTTGTAACTAATCTGATACATAGTTTGCAACTCCTTATTAAATTTTTTGTTAAGGTTTTTGCCTCGAACATTTATTAGTATACCATATTATGTAAAATATGTCAAGAAAGAGGGGGAAAGTGAGAGAATTGTATTGATATAAACAGGAAAGGGATGGATGAAGTAATTTTGCTTTTTGAAGTGAAAAATATTTTATTTATAAGAGATATATGATATAATGATAGTAATGTTTATAATGATAATTATGAGTAATCATATGGAAGATTATAGTGATAAATTAATAGAAGATTAAACAAGATACATTTTTTGAAACGAATACTATTTTATTTGGAGGAGAGATAATTACAAGTGTTGATGATATAGTAAAAATTTCGAGTAGTTTTAAATTAGTGGAGTATATATATTAGATATAGTAAAAAAGTTGATTTGATGTATGGAAATACAAAAAGTTTAGCTAGTGAATCTGTAAATGTGAAAACACCATCGTATAAACAGACGATAAAAGATATACAAAAATTAATGAAATATTATAATTTTATAACAAAAAAGTAATTGAATTTCATGCACAGTTTGAAAAAATCATTTTACTTCAAGTTGGCAATGCTAGAGTAGGTGGAATGATTGCAATTAATGAGTGTTAAAAAATAATATTATTCATTTTGTATAACCTAGATAAATCGTTTTATTATAGAAAATTAGAAGAAGCTCAAAACAGAACTAAAAAGATATTTAATTGTTATAAGCTTAAATATACAAGATTAATTTGTAAGTACAGTAAAGTACTACTTAAAATAGCTGGTTGCTGAATTAAGAAAAAATAAAATTATTAGAAAGTATAAATATAATACGCCTGACAAAGTAAATAATCCTGATAGAGATAGTACAATTTAATTAATAAAAAGTAAGGATGAATAGTATTTGAAAATAACAAAATATATATGTATTGCTAATATATCACTAGATATACATAATTATAGAAAAATATTGTGAGCAGAAGAATATATACTAATACTAAAGTTATAAGAAAAAGACTAATAATGTAGAAAAGGAAGAATATGAAAGTATGGAAGAATTAATAAGAGAATTAATTGAAAGTGTAAATAATTTAAATAAATTTTCATGGAATGAAGCAATAGCATTATTTTCTTTAATTGCTGCATGGATAACTATAATTATATTGTTAAAAGATAAATTTGAAAGTAGAAGACCATATTTACAAATTACCTTTGAACTTGTGAGAGATAATTTGGCCTGTATTATCTTAAGAAATGTAGGAAGTGTACCACTAGAAATAAAAAAACTGGGTTTCGATGAGAAATTTATTAGACAATTACCGGAAAGAGAACAAGAAGATTTATTAAATAATAATATTAGTAAAATGAAGATTTTTCCTGGCAAACAATGGATTATCTGCCTTGGAGTGATTATACCAGATATATTAGAACATTACGAAAAAAAGGTGTTAAGTATAGATTATGAATATTCAAAAGTAGGAGAAAGAAAAAAATATAAAGAGTTTACAGAAATTGATTTTAAACAATATTCTAGAATGTTAGTATATGTATCAGAGATAGATGAGTTAAGAAATCAAAATAAGAAAATAGAAAAGGAAATGAAAAAAATAAGTAAAGAAGTAGAAAATATTGGAGCAACAATTGTGCAATATGCTAATATAAAAGATACTTGTGTAAAAACTATAGTTAATGGATATGAAAAGAATAAAGAATAAGAAATATAATAGGTATAGTTACTTTTTCTATATCAAAATGTATGATATTAAGTATAGAAATTTATGCAAAATAGAATATTGAAAATTCTAAAAATGGTAAATAAGACACAATAATATAAAATAATTTATACTAGTTAAAATATCTTATAGATAGTGATATACTCATAATCTGTAGGTCACAGGTTCGAGTTTTGTTTCCGCAACTAAAGAAGTAATATCTACAGCTTCAATGACTGTGGGTATTTTTTTTGACTTTAAAATAATAATCTTATAGCAAATAGGAAAACAATTGGAAAGTGTTTTTACTTTTTTATCACTTAAAAGGCTATGTATATCAGTAAAAATAGGGTAATTTATAAATTGTTTTTTGCTAATTCTTTTCTGTCAAAGTAAATTTGTGATTTATTGAAAAAAAGAGTTAGTTTTTGAATTGATAAATTTTGTAATAGATTTCCTGTACTTTTATTGTGGAAAATAATAGGATGTACATAAAAATTAAATGTTGAAGGAATTTGTGCATGAACTAATCTTGTTGTAAAAATTGCAACATTTATATTTTACGATGTTAGTAAAGTAGTATTTGTATGCCCCCAAAATGTAAAAATTAATGATTCTATTGGAAAAGCCAATATTAGACCATTTTAGTCACATAAATTTACCAAACTTTACATCAATAAACAATATTAAGGTTATTACTATTTTATATTTAATGTTATCTGCAGATACTTTATTAAGGGTTGAAATAAGAATTTTAGATTGATTATAATATTTTCTTTTGAGATTTTTACTTTGGGAGGTTTAACTTTTTATAGAGATTAGAAAATAATAAACACAACTCAATGAAGATTGTACGAATTAGTCTATAATAATCTAATATAGTTTTTGGAGATAAAGTTTTTTATGCCTATACGCTATTACATTTAATATGCCTTATTTGTGTATTTTTAGCTAATGTATTATAAAATTTAATTATATTGGTAGGTTTAATCTTAGCTAGTTTAAAATGCTCAGATAATGGAATATTCTTAATTTTAACATTCCTAAGTATTTTTATAGATAGAATGTATTAGTTTATTAAATCCATAATCTTTTTTTTATATTTTGACAAATTGTTTAAATGTTATAGGTTTATATTTGACACTTTGGGCTATTACTTTGTTTTTTCTGAGTGAATTAATGGGTGTAAAATACAATTGTTAACTAATAATATATTGTTATAACAGTTAAGAAGACACAAGTGGTAAAACTAATTTAAATAAGATTGTATCATCGTATTGAAAGGTTATAATATTAGTAATTCTCTGGACTTTTTATAAAGAAAGTGGTATAATTTGCAAAATAAAGGAGGGATAAAGATGGCACTAACAAATTCCTATTTAATAACAACAAAGAATTTGGAGGCTGTTATAAATGCTGTATTAACAGCAAGAGCACCAGAAAGGTTTACTTACAAGTTTTTAGAAGATTTAGGATTTAAAAGTAGTAATGATAGACTATATATAAATCTTTTCAAATCATTAGGCCTTTTAGATGAAAGTGGCACACCAAAAGAAAGATATTATAAATTTTTAGATCAAGGAATATATAAACAGGTATTGGCAGAAGGAATAAGGGAAGCTTATGAAGATTTATTTAATGTAAATATAAATGCTCAAACACTTTCTATTGAAGAAGTAAAAAATAAATTAAAGACTATTACTCAAGGACAAAAAACAGAAAAAGTAATAGGGTTAATGGCAAACACTTTTTGTGCATTATGTTCTTTTGCAGATTGGGACTCTAAAAATGAAAAAACAAATGATGAAAAAGAGGTAATAAAGGAAGAAAAGAAAATGCAGGAATCCAAAATAACAGAAGAAAGAGTGGAAAACAATTTTAAAAAAGGAAAATTAGAATTACACTATGATATCCAAGTTCATTTGCCAGAAACGAGAGATGAAGCTGTATATGATGCCATATTTTCAAGTATGAAAAAACATCTATTTTAAAAGGAGAATGTGATATGGAAGATCAAATATATTCATTTGTATTAAGAGGAAATTTAACTAAAGTGGCTATGGAAAAAACTCAATTATTAAAAAATAATATTGGCTCTAAATATATAAACTCAGAAATTGCAGAACATTTATCAATTAATTTATTAGATGATGGACATGTAAAAATATCAAAGAAAATGGCAGCAGTATATGTGGCTATTACTTCTTTTGAGAATATGGTGAGAGATTTCATAGAAAAAACTCTATCAGAAGAAAAAGGAGAAGAATGGTGGAAAACATGCGTGTCTGAGGCTATTAGAAAAAAGGCAGAAAGTAGAAGAAAAGAAGAAGAAAAGATAAAATGGCATCAACAAAGAGGCGATAGAATATTAAATTATACTGAAATGGGAGATTTGAACAATATAATTGCACAGAATTGGGAAAAATTTGAAGATTATCTAAATAATTTAGAATGGGCTAGACAAATTATAAATACATTGGAACGTTCAAGAAATGTTATAATGCATGGAGGAGAACTTGGAGATAGAGATATAGAACGTGTAGGAACTAATATAAGAGATTGGGTAAATCAGGTTGGGTAAAAAAACTACGTGTTAGACCAAATGTCAACAACTTAAGAAAAAAATAGTGTAATTACTTAATTAATTAATTACACTATTTTTTATTTAATATAAAGAAAACTACGGGTTAGACACGTAGTTCAAAAAAGGCGATAGCAATGTATGAAAAAAATTCCTCCAATGATATAATAATTTTATAGTCTGCGAAACTGTAAAAAAATTAATAAAAGGATGAATTTATCGTGAATGACGATATAAATAGTTTAGCACATAGTAAATATGAATGCAAGTATCCATATAGTATTTGCACCTAAATATAGGAGAATGGCCATTTATGGTCAGTATAAAAGAGATATAGGAATAATATTGAGACAATTATGTGAATATAAGGAAGTAAAAATAATAGAAGCAGAGGCATGTCCAGATCATATACATATGTTGGTAGAGATACCACCAAAGATGAGTATAGCCTCATTTATGGGATATTTAAAAGGAAAAAGTACATTAAGAATATTTGATAAATATTCAACATTAAAGTATAGATATGGAAGAAGGCAATTTTGGTGTATAGGATATTATGTAAGTACAGTAGGAAAAAATGAGGGGAAAATAAAGGAATATATAAAGAATCAATTAAATGATGATATAGCATATGACCCAATAAGTATAAATGAATATATAGATCCATTTACAGGAGAAAAAGTAGATAAAAAGAAAAGAAGGTAAAAAACTACTTTAGTAGAGGCAAGAAAAAAAGATGCAGTTGGCAGATTATAAGAGGGACTTAAGTCCCCGCCAGAAACAAGGCCCTTAGAGGGCTAATCAAAACTACCCGTTGAACGGGTAGTTTTTTTAGAATATTTTAAACATATGATATATATATCGAAAAGTATAAATACATAAAAGAAAATTAAATATAAAAAAGTCGAAAAAGGTTTAATTTTGTAATAAGAAGTGATATAATAGTAACAGAATATAAGGAGGGATAATATGGAAGATGAAAACTTTTTACAACAATTAAAAGAAGATATCAAGTTAATTAAAGACAATTATATAATGAATAATCCTTTATTAGAAAAAGACGAATATGCATTTAATTATTGGGTATTATCAAAGTTATATAATGTTGAAGAAGAATGTATTGATTCAAATATTACAGAATACTCTGATGATGGATGTGATTGCTTTGTATTTTTTGAAGAATCTAAAGAGTTATTTATCATTCAAAATAAATATTATACAACAACAACATTAGATCCACATTACGTTAAAACAGATTTTTTATATAGACCATTAAATAGTTTATCTGAAAATGCTTATAGAAGATCAGCAGAATTACAAACTATTTTTAACAAATATAAAAATGATCCAGAATTAAAAATATACTTAAACTTATATGTAACTAATAATAATGTTTCAGATGAATTAAAAAATGATGTTGAAAAATTTACGTATTCAGATAATATTCAAGCAATTGTATCTGCAAAGATTTATACTCTTGCAGATATGAAAAATGTATATTATGAAGAAAGAAAGACAGAAACAAGACATTATAGTTGCATTTTTAAAACAAAAAATGATGGAACAGTTTTAAACATAGATAGTACAAATTATAATTTACCAAGTTTAACGGATGCAAAATACATTTTAACTCCTGTTAAATTAATCTATGAGATAGTTAAAGAGTGTAAAGAAAAGAATTATATGCTTTTTGAAGAAAATATAAGGGAATATCTTGGAAATAAAGGCGTTAACTCACATATAGCAAAAACACTTGAAGATGAAAATGATAGAGATAATTTCTTTTATTATAATAATGGTATAACTGTTATTTGTGATTCTGTGCAAAAAATAACATTAAATGAATTAATACATAATAAAGGCTTTAAAACAGAAAATCCTCAAATTGTAAATGGATGTCAAACCGTAAACACTATTTTTGAAACCTTAAACAAATATCCAGAAAGTGAATTAGAAGATACTTTCAAGAACACTTATGTAATGGTAAAATTGCTAGTACTTGATAAAAATTCAGATAGTAATAAGAAACTATATCAAGATATTGTTAAATATAATAATAGTCAGAATGCTATTTCAGAGAAAAACTTTGCAGCTAATAAGAGAATATTCTTAAATTTACAAGATGACTTAAGAGATTTAGGATTCTTATTAACAGTAAAACAAAGCGATAGTAATAAATTTAAAACTCAAGAAAACTTTAATACATATAGACCTAAATTGCAAAAATATACAGAATTATTTGGTGTAGAGTTTAATAGATTAGAAGATAATATTATTCAATTAGATAAGTTTTTACAAGTATTATTAGCATTCAAAAATGATGGTTATGATGCATTTACTAAAAAAAGTAAAATATTAAAAGTAGATAGTCCTATATATAATGATTTAATTGAATTTATAAAAAATGGAAGTCTAACTAAAAATGATTATATTAATTTATACCTATTATTCTTAAAAGCTGAAAAAGAGAAAAAATCAAGTGATGATCAAAGAACACCAATTCCATATTATTTATTAAGCTTTTTAGGTAGAGATTTAAAAGGATTAGATGGAGAACAGACAAGAAAATGTTTCAGATATATATTTGAAAGTAAAGAAAATTTAAATGCAATTTATAGTTTTTATAAAAGAGTAACAAAAAGATACAAAATTAATATGAAAAATGATAAAGGAATAGAATATAACAAAATGATTAAGACTCAAATTGATAATACATTATTAGAGAAGACTATAAGTGATGAATTAGAAATGGAAGAAAATTCTGAAAACAAAAAAATTGTAAATAGTTTTAGAAATCATACAGTATAATAAAAGTGAAAAGAAGTGTGAATAGCTTATATAGTTCACACTTCCTTTTTAGTTATTAATTTAAGTATCCCATAATTAATTGCGAACCATCTACAACCCCATTTCTATAATATTTCTCATTCCAGTAACAAAGATAGTCAATAAAGTTTTTATCAAGTTGATTTAATTGTTTTTGAACAAATTTCTTATTTTGTTTTGGTACATTGTTTAAAATCTTTTCATCCAATTCATCAAAACATGTACAATATTTTTTATCTTGAGGAGTCATATTACAAAATGCAGTTTCCTCCATAAATTCTAACCATTCCTTAATAATATCATCATTAACTTCTCTAAAATTATTCATAAATAAACCTCCAAATTATATAAAATTCAAAATGTCCCCAATTTGCAAATGTTAATTTAGACATCTTGTGCGACAAGACTTTCAAAATCTTGGGGACAGAAAGGGGACAAAAGCCCTCAAAAATGCCCTAAAATCACACAAGAGTTCAGTAAAAGAAAAGTGCTATAAACACTTATATTTCAATAAACTTCAAAAATGACTAATTGAATTCTCATAACTCTAAGGTGAGTTTGAAATAATTTTGCTTTACAATTTTGATTTAATCGTTACAGCTTGAGTAGTTGTGGCGATTTTTTGTTGGCTTTAAATTGGTTGCTATAATGCTTTAAAATAGCACTATTATGTCAAATTGGGGAGAAATTGGGGATCAACTTCCCAATTGACATAGAACCTCTAAGAAAATCTCATTTCATAAAAATTCTTAAAGTCATTTTTACAACAAAGTAAATCAAAAAAATATAAATATGAGAGTTACAAAAAAGATTTTTAGATAATATTGAATTACTAATCTGCCTTGCTTGAAATTAACAAATTCTCTAATACATTTCCAGCAGTCCTATCATGAGATTTTAGTGGGTGAACATAGAAATTGTATGTAGTAGTAATTTGTGCATGACCAAGCCTTGCAGATACTGTTGCAACATCCACTTGTTGTGAAATAAGAAGAGTTGCATTGGTATGTCTTAAACCATGAAAATTAATTACAGGCAATCCAATCTTTTTAACAAACTGTTCAAACCATTTACTAATTGTAGATGGATGAATAGGTTTACCGTCATCTTGAACAAATAGCCTATTAGATTCGTGCCAGAAATCGCCTACGATCGATTTTTGCTCATCATACCATAACTTATATTCCTCAAGTAAAGAAACAATAAAATCAGGTATTGCAACATCTCTTATTGAACTTTCTGTTTTAGGTGCTTTAGTAAAAACTCCTTTTTCAGAAAGATATTGACTAGACTTATTAATATTAATAATACCATTTTTTAAATCAATATCACTCCATTCAAGCCCAACAAGTTCACCAAGCCTTGCTCCAGTAAAAATATCAAGTAAAATTGCAGTACGATATTTAATTTGATTGCCTTTTAATTTTTGCAAATTATCAACAAGAATTTTAGTTTGATCATCATCATAATGACGTCTTAATGGCTTAGATGTTTTTGGCGGTTGAACACGTTCAGCAGGAGTACTTACAATAAGTTGCCAATATACTGCTCTATGAAGCATTGCCGATAGTAAACGATGATGTTCTAATATTGTCTTTTGAGATAGTGGTTTTCTTGTTTTCTTTCCATTGTTGTTTTTTCTTCTAACAATTTGAGTATCTTCTTCAAGTAAATCATAAAATCTCATAATGTCTGTTGGTTTGATTTTATTTAGCTTATAATGTCCAAAATATGGAGTGATTCTTGTTTCTAGCATGCGTTTGTATCTATAATAAGTTGATGGTGCTAGTTCTTTTAATGCATAATCTTTTGTCCATATTTCTACATATTGTGCAAATGTTGGGATATTTCCATCTACTATTAGTCCACTTTCTACTTCTGTTAGAAATTTTGCAAGTTCTATTTGTGCTTCTGATTTTTTCTTACAATGTATTGTTTTTTGATGCCTTATTGGTTTGCCGTCTAGATCATATCCTTTGAATACTACTAGCCTGTAACTGTTTTTTCCTCGTTTTTCAATACTACCTGTCACTTTTTTGCCTCCTTTCTGTTGTTTTTAGTAATTGTTTGTATTACTATGTTTTTATTGTAACATTTTTTGATAGGAAAACAAAACCCGACAGGGGATATGAGTGGAAAAATCGGAAAATGTAGGGGAAATATAGATTAAATTAAAAAATATGTTATAATGTTAAATATAAATAGTAAATGAAGGAGAAAAAAATGGAAAAAATAATGGAAAAAATAATTGTTATTGGAAGTCCTGGTGCCGGAAAAAGTTCATTTTCTAAAAAGTTAAAAAATATTACTAAATTACCATTATATCACATAGATATGCTATATCATAAAAAAGATGGTACACATATTACAAAAGAAGAGCTAGAAGAAAAATTAAAAGAAATCTTTAAAACGGATAAATGGATTATAGATGGAAATTATCAAAAAACATTAGAATTAAGAATAAATGAATGTGATACTATATTTTTGTTGGATTTTCCAACTCAAGTTTGTCTTGAAGGTGCAAAATCACGAATCGGCCAAAAAAGAGACGATTTGCCTTGGGTAGAAGAGAAACTAGATGAAAATTTTAAACAATGCATTATTAATTTTACTAACGAAAAATTGCCACAAATTTATAAGTTATTGGATAAATATAAAATGAATCATAGTATATTTATTTTTAAATCTAGAGATGAGGCTGATAATTATATACGTAATATGGAGAAAAAATATGCAAATATATAATTTAAAAAATAAATTAGAATATTTAGATGAAGTTGCAAAATTAGAATATGATGAATGGGCAGACAATAAAGAAGAAAATAGAAAATGTAGAATAGAAAGAAAAAAAGAGAAAATTTATAATGCATTTAATGATGAATTTTTTTGCAAGTTAATTTTAGTAGATAATAATAAGTTGATAGGATTTATATCTATATTTCCAAAAGATTGTGAAGAAGAAAAAGAACTAAAGCCGTGGTATGCTACAATGTATGTAAAAAAAGAATATAGAAAAAAAGGATATTCTAGAATATTAAATGATGCCATATTAAAAGAGGCAAAAAATAGAGGATTTACAACAATATATCTAAAAACAGACTTAAAAAATTATTATGAAAAGTTTGGAGCAATTTTTATAAAAAAATTAAAAACAGGTGAAACTTTATACAAATTTGAACTTTAGTAATATTTTACAAATAAAAAAATATATAATATAAAAAAGAGGAGAAAGCTATTTAAAATGAATGATACCGTTATTTATTTAATTAGACATGCTGATACAGTTGAGGAAAATGGGATTAGAAACACAAATGAAAATTCTCAAATGATTAATGAAAAAGAAATATTGTCTATAAAAGGAGAAGAGCAATCTAAGAAATTAAGCGAAAATACAGAATTACAAAATCTTGATGTTATTTGGACAAGCAACTATACAAGAGCAAAAGCCACTGCAAAATATATAGCATATAAGAACAATTTACAATATAACATAGATAAAAGATTGGGTGAAAGAAAACTTGGAAATATGGATGATTTAGCAAAATTTATGAATAATAAAGAAACCAGAGATCCATCTCGTGAACAATTAGCCTTTCCAGAATTTAAAACTCGCGATGGTGAAAGCGCAAATGATACTAATAAAAGGATGAATGAATTTTTTAATGAAATACTTGAGAAATATGAAGGAAAGAGAATAGCTGTTATAAGTCATGGTGGAACAATAAAATTCTATTTGTTAAGTTTTTGCAAAGTAAACGAAAGATTAAATCTTGAATACAAGGAAAAGGAGTTGGCTATAAATTCTCCATGCTTATTGAAAATGACTTTTAGGAAAAATGAATTAGTAAATTTAGAACAAATGAAATTATAAGAAATACAAAAGTTAGATATGGGTTACGAGTTGGATATGGGATAATAAAGTGCAATTCACACAAACTTAAAGTGCAAAAATTGCACTTTAAACTCTATTCATTTTCTTACTTTCTTATTTTCATCTCATCAATCCACTTCTCAAAATCACTACCACTAATTTCATCATGTTTATATTTATCAAGCATCACAGCACCATCAACTTTATATCTTTCATAAAGAGCTAATACCTCAGGATTATTACTAATAGAAGCTTGTTTACTCAAATTTTTATATCTATTCCTATACTTTTTACAAATAGGATCATTAGCATATGTTCTATTAGAAGAAACCTTATCAGCAAATTCCTTACAAGTTAGACCATCTTTAAAAATATTATCACAATACAATGTCTTATGTGCAGTTTTAGGAATAAAATAGTGATTACAATTTTTACATTTTATAATCCTAAAACTATTTTTATAATTCATAAATTCCTTCATACAAATAAACAAAAGACAAGTAAAGTCATTAGAAGAATAGTAATACCTAATATTATCTTTTGACTTATTAGTATTAGAACCTAAAAAGAAAGAATCTAAGTCAAAGTTCATTTTTATATCTTTAAAATTTTCAGATATATTATCTAAAATTGATTCATATGTTTCATTATCTTTCAAAATCTTTAAACTTTCATAATCTGAATTTTCTTCAGTAGATGATTCAAATAATGTCTTGAAATATATTTTTTCTGCGATATTCCTAAAAACGAATTGAGCAGAGTCAATAAAACTAAAATAAAGTAATTTCGTCCCTTCAGCATAATCTATAAATTCATCTTCTGTTAATATTATTTTTGGATTATCCATAATTTCAGATGTTAAATCAATACTTTTATAATATTCAAAATTTAGATAATTCTTTTTGCTAGCAATGAAATTAACAAGAAAATAATGCACTAAAAAATAGTTCAAATGTAAAGCATTTGTAAAATCTAAATTTAGAAATTCAAGCAGAAATGTTCCAATATTTTTTGCTTTAGGTTTAACTTTTTCAAAAACATATAATTTTTTATTCTTTAGTTTTTCTGGTATTTTCTCTGAGTCTGTTAGTTCTATTGGTTCGTATCTTACAAAATACTCTTTTGAATTTTTGAAGTCAAATGCTATTTCTAATTCATAATTCATAATTTTCCTCCTTGAACTTGTATTAAATTTATAACCTTTCTATATAAAAGGCGAAATGAAAGTATTAAAATTCCCAAGAATTTTTAAAAAATTAATCTTTTATGTTTTCATACATAATAGGCGAAGAAAAATGGAAAAACCTATCAAAAAATTTAAAAAAATTAATTTTTATGCTTTCTAATATAATAGGCGAAATAAAATTAAAAAATCTCACAAAATTTATAAAGAATTTTAAAATTTTAATATTCCTATATACAAATAGGCGAAGAAAGACTCAAAAATCTTAGTAAAACTACAAAAAATTTTTAAGATTTAATCCTTCTATACACATAGGCGAAAAAAAGTGAAAAACCTGACCAAAATTGTAAAAAAAATTAAAAAAATTTTAAATTATTGATCCTTCTATATAAATAGGCGAAATAAAAATAGAAAATGTGACAAAAATCATAAATTTTTTTACAAATTAAAAAATAAAGAAATAGCCATACAATAGAAATAAATTTTAGAATTATTATCTGTACGGTTTCTTAGAGCAAATAAAACATCTAAAATAATAGATAATAATTAGTTAACTAAATTATACAAATGTAAATGCAAGAATATATAAAATTTAATATTTATACATATTTTTGCATAAAGAATTTAATAAAAAGAGAGGTGAGTATATGACAGAATTGCCAAAGGTAGAACGAAAAACACTAACAATGAAAGAAACAGCAGAGTATTTAGGAATATCATATTGGTTAGTAAATCAATTAGTAAGAAGAAAACAAATACCATGTGCAAGAGTTGGTGGAAGAGTATTATTTAGAGTACAAGCACTAGATGAATACTTAAACAATAAAGAACAAGAATCATTAAAAAAGTAGGGGAGGGAAAACATGCAATGGATTAAAGTGTTTACAGATATATTTGCAAATCCAAAAATCAAAATATTACTCAAAGAACGTGATGGGGACACATTTTTTAGAATATGGATTCAATTATTAACAATAGCAGGACAATGTATGCAAGAAGGAAAGTTAATGATTTCAGAAAATAATCCGATGACAGTGCATGAACTTGCAACAATCATTCACAAAACGGATGCAAAAATGGAAAATATATTGAACAAATTAATCCATTTAGAAATGCTAATATATCAGGAAAATACATATATAATTAAAAACTGGTATAAGTATCAAAGTATTGATAAATATGAGAAAATTTTAGAACAAAATAGAGCAAGACAAAAAAGATTTAGAGATAAGAAAAAAGAAGAAAGTAACGTTACGCAAACGTCAAGTAACGTGGAAGAACAGAATATAACAGAAAAGAATAAAATAGAAAATAATAGATTAAAAGATGATATAAAGGCAGGTGAAAATGGTAGTGGATTCAAAACAATTGATTTCTGACATAGTTTTAGATACTGATAATAAAATGCACAAGCAGTGCAAATTCTGTGGAAAGTTATTACATATAAATGATTATACTGCACTATATGTCAATATTGTTTATAAAGATATAGCAACAGCATACGAAAGATGTACCTGTAATGAAGCTAGTAAAATTTGGCAACAATATGATGAATATATTGAAAAAGATAAAATAAGAAAAATCAATTTAAGTAAAATAAACAAATTATTTAAAAATAATAATTTAGGAAAACGTCAATTAAATAGCACATTTGAAAATTATAAAATAACAAATAAGAATAAAAATGCTTATGAAAATGTTAAAAAATATGTAGACAAATTGATAAAAGGAACCACTAATAAAGGACTTTTTATAACAGGAGCTTATGGTGTAGGTAAAACTTATTTAGCATCATGTATTGCAAATGAAATTATTAAGAACGGAAAATCAGTAATATTTGGAACTTTAATACAATTGTTAGATTTTATTAGAGATTCATATAGCGATTCAGAAGTTTCTGATAAAGATTATTTGAATTTATATTCTAGTGTTGATCTTTTAGTGATTGATGATCTAGGAAAAGAAAAGCCAACAGAATGGGTATTAGAAAAATTATTTTTGATAGTGAATAATAGATATAATAATTATTTGCCGATTGTTATAACCACAAATTATAACAGAAATCAATTAAGAGAAAGATTATGTATAAATAAAAATTATAGTATTGTAGATTCAATAATTTCAAGATTATATGAAATGTGTGGTGGTATTGAAATTAAGGATGATGACAATAGAATGAGTGATTCCCTAATTAGGGAATCACTCTGAAATGGTTGAAATAACTGGAGTATAAGCTAAATTACTTTAGATGTGAAATGATTAGTGGCAGATAAAAATGTCACTTTTCTTTTTGCATTGTTTTGGAGTAAAAAGAACTAAAATAAGAGAAATGTTTTTAGCAAGATTCCCCTTTGTGTATACAAAGGGTTCTTGATAGTTGGGAAAGTCCCAAACCCTTTTATGAAATGGAGATGATAAATTGAAGAAAGATAAAATTATAACAATTAGAGTTAGTGAAAAAGAGAAGAAAAGATTGACTGAAAAAAGCAAAATTGCTAAACTTAGTTTATCAGAATATTTGATTGAACAAGGTTTAGATAAAGAGATAGTTATAGTTGATGGATTAAATGAAGTCGTAGCAGAACTTAGAAGAATAGGAAATAATATAAATCAATTAACGTATTTGGCGAATAGTGGAATGATTTATACTGTGGATTTTAGTGAGGTGAAACAAGAAATAGGAAAGGTATGGAATATAATTAATGAGTTACAAAATAAGTGGTGAAAAAACACTAGAAATTATAAAAATTTTTTCGACAAAATAGTTTAAAATATTGGGATTTTTATTGTTAAAAATTGGATTGTGTGATATAAAATAAATAGGATAATTAGAAATTTTTTGGAGGATAAAATGAATAGTGAAGAAGAGTTACAAGAACTAGAAAAAAAGCTATATGCTGCAGCTGATAAAATGAGAGGAGCAGTTCCAGTATCTAGTTATAAATTTATAATATTGGGATTAATATTTTTAAAATATATATCTGATGCATTTGAAGAAAGATATCGCCAATTAGTTGAAAATGGAGATGGAATGGAAGAAGATAGAGATTCATATACAATGGATAATATCTTTTATGTTCCAGCTAAAGCAAGATGGGAATATTTAAATGCACATTCTAAAGATGCAAATATAGGACAATATATAGACGAAGCACTTGATGAAATAGAAAAAGAAAATCCATCATTAAAGGGAGTATTAATAAAAGAGTATAACAGCCCAGATTATAGAAACGTAAATCTTGGAGAATTAATAGATTTATTTACAAATATAAAAATTGGAAGTAAAGAAGCTCAAGATAAAGATATTTTAGGAAGAATATATGAATATTTCTTAGGAGAATTTGCAGCAAAAGAATTACAAAAAGGTGGAGAATTTTATACTCCAGCATGTCTTGTTAGAACAATGGTAGAAATGATAGAACCATATAAAGGAAGAATATATGACCCATGTTGTGGTTCAGGGGGAATGTTTGTACAAAGTACAAAATTTATACAAAGACATCAAGGAAATGTAAATAATTTAAGCATATATGGACAAGAGAAAAATCCAACAACTTGGAAATTAGCAAAGATGAATTTAGCAATAAGAAGTATAGATGGAAACTTAGGAAAATTTGCAGATGATACATTCCAAAATGACTTACACAAAGATTTAAAAGCAGACTTTATATTAGCAAATCCTCCATTTAATATATCAGATTGGGGACAAGAAAAATTATTAAATGATACAAGATGGAAATATGGAATACCACCAAAAGGAAATGCAAACTATGCATGGCTAGAACATATGATTTCTAAATTATCTATAAACGGTAAAGCAGCAGTAATATTAGCAAATGGAGCGCTATCTAGTGATACAAGTGGAGAAGGTGAAATACGAAAAAATATACTAGAAGATGATTTAGTAGATTGTATCTTATCAATGCCATCTAACTTATTCTATACAGTTACAATACCTTGTAGTATATGGATATTAAATAGGAATAAAAAGAAAAAAGGAAAAACATTATTTATAGATGCTAGAAATTTAGGAAAAATGGTTACAAGAAAGTTAAGAGAGTTAGGTGAAAACGATATAGCAAAAATAGCAGATACATATCACAGTTACCAAAACAATGAAAAATATGAAGATGTACCAGGATTTTGCAAAGTGGCAACAACAGATGAAATAAAAGAAAACAACTATATATTAACACCAGGCAGATATGTGGGAACAGAAGAACAAGAAGATGATGGTATTCCTTTTGAAGAAAAGATGAAAACATTAACATCAGAACTAAAAGTACAATTTGAAGAGTCTCACAAGTTAGAAGATGAAATTAGAAAGAACTTGGAGGCGATAGGGTATGAAATATAGTATTATTTTTGATACTAATGTTTTATTTGTAAACTATGATAAAGGTGGAGATTTTACTAAATTTTATTTTAATTCAACATTTAGTAATATCATAAATTATATAGAAAAATCAGACTTATATGAGAATTTTGAAATATTAATACCATCAGTAGTATGGAAAGAAATGAAAAAGCAAAAAATAGATGCATATTTTAATAAAAAACAAGAGTTAGAAAGTAAAATAAATAAAATAAAAATTCCAGAAATTACAGTGAGCAAAAAAAATGAAATTTATGACTATGAAACATATATAGAAGATAAAATTACTGAATATAAACAAGAATTAAAGAGTAGCATTATTGAAATTAAAGAAATATCATTGCCAACAAAAGATGTTTTTGAAAGTATTGTTCAAAGAGCATTTAATAAGTTACCACCTTTTGAAGGACAAAACAAAAAAAGCGATAAAGGTTTTAAAGATGTACTACTTTGGGAGTCAATACTACAATACAAGCACAATAATATGAATAACAAAATTGTGTTTTATAGTAATGATAATATATTTAAAGAATATTTAGAAAGTGAATTTCAGAGTATTTTTAATGAGAAAATAGAAATAACAAAAAATGAAGAAGAAATCTTAAAAATATTAAAACAAATATCAAATATAAATGATAATTATTTATATATTAAAGATGATATAACAGAATTAGAAGAAATAAGAAAATATTTAGTAAGCAAAGTTTTTAGGGAAAGGTTGTTAGAAGCTTTAATATCTATAAATATATATAATGATGTTTATACTATAGAAGATATAAATAATATAAATGTTCAAAACATAGTTCCGAGAGATATAGAAAATGTAAGATATTATGATGCAAAATTAGAATGTAATGTATTATTTAATAAAATAAATGGAGAAATAGAGGATATTATAGAAAAGAGAGAATGTATAGACATAAGTTTTGTTTATAACGAAAATAAAATAGAAAATATAAGTTATGATTACAAAAATTTAAGTTTTGATGAGGGATAAAAATGAAGTATAAATTGAAAGATATAGCGGAAATTATTGCAGGGGGTACACCATCAACTAAAATGGAACAATATTGGAATGGAGAAATAGCTTGGATAACTCCAAAAGATTTAGCAAATCATTCAGGAAGATATATATCAAGAGGAGAGAGAAACATAACTAAAGAAGGGTTAGAAAATAGTAGTACAAAATTAATGCCAATAAATTCAGTACTATTCACATCAAGAGCACCTATAGGATATGTTGCTATTGCTAAAAATCAAGTTTGTACAAATCAAGGATTTAAAAGTTTGGTGTGCAAAGATTCAATTTGTTATTATATGTATATATATTATTGGTTGATTTATAATACAGATTATATAAAATCTAAAGCGAATGGATCTACTTTTCAAGAAATTTCTACAAATGTGATGAAAGAAATAGAAATAGATTTACCAAGTATAGACTATCAAAAAAAAGTAGCTAATATTTTAAAAAAAATAGATGAAAAAATAGAGTTAAATAATCAAATAAATGATAATTTGTATAAAATGATGAAAATCAAATTTGAAGATTGGATTACTAATCTAAACAAGTATGAAGTATCAAGTTTATCAAAAATGGCTAATTATACTAATGGCTTGGCTATGCAAAAATTTAGACCGAAAGATAATGAAGAGAGTTTACCAGTAATTAAGATTAAAGAAATGAATGATGGTATAACAGAAAATACAGAAAGATGTTCAACAAATATAAAGGATGAAGTAATTATAAATAATGGAGATGTATTGTTTGCTTGGTCAGGTACCTTATGTATGAGTATTTGGGGAAAAGGAAAAGCTGGTTTAAATCAGCATATATTTAAAGTAACATCTGATAAATATCCAAAATGGTTTTATTATTTTTGGACATTAAAACATTTAAACAAATTCAAAATGATTGCAGCTGGTAAAGCAACGACTATGGGGCATATAAAAAGGGGAGAACTAGATATATCAGAAGTGTTAATACCAGAAGACAAAGAACTACAAGAAATGCATAAGATAATGCAACCATTATTTAATAAATACATAAATAATCTAATACAAAATGAAACTCTAACACAATTAAGAGATACACTTTTACCAAAGCTAATGAATGGCGAAATAGACCTAGATAAAATAGAAAATTAATTATACAAATTACTATTTGTGTGACGAAAAGGAGCAAAAAAATGGATGAATTAGTAGAAAATTTTGAAAAATCACTATTTGATGATTCAAAAGATATAATAGGAGACTATTTAGAAATAGGAATCGACTCAATAATAGATGAAGGAATTCTAAAGGAAATACCAATAGTTAAAACAATAGTAGGAGTATTAAAAGTTGGAAAGAATGTGCATGATAGGAATTTATTGAAACAAACATTGGTATTTATAAATGAATTTAATAGAAATGAGATAAGACAAGACAAAATAGAAGAATATAAAAAAAGAATTGAAAATGATCCAAAAAAATGTGAAGATGAATTAGGGAGAATTATACTACTATTAAATAACTTTATAGATAAAGAAAAAAGCATTATGTTAGCCAAGTTATTTAAAGCATATATAAAACAACAAATAAATTGGGATAGTTTTTGTGAATTTTCAGAAATAATAAATAGGATATTTATTCAAGATTTACATATATTATGCAAAATAAAAAATAGAGATATAGATTTAATATTTTCACGCGAAGATGAATTTCGTGCCGAAAGACTTTATTCTATTGGATTAATTGGTATGTCATTTAAAGCTTTAACATATCAAAATATAAAAAATGGACAGCTAAATAATGGAAGGACAATAAGTCCATTAGGAAAACAGTTTTGTGAAATAGTATTATAGGGGGCAAATTATGTTTGATGAAGCAACACTAGAAAAAATAACAATGGAATTATTAACAAATTTAGGATACGAAACATTAAATGGATATGAATTAGAAAGAGAAAACTATTCTAATGTAATACTAGAGGATGACTTAGAAAATGCAATAACAAAATTAAATAAAAATATTACAAATGAAGATATTAAAGAAGTTATCCGTTTAATAAAGAATTTGGACAATAATAATACAATATTAAACAATAAACAATTTACACAGTATTTATTAGAAGGAGTAAAAGTTCCAATTCAAGAAGATGGAACAACTAGATACAAAACAATAAAAGTAATTGATTTTAATAATATAGAAATAAATACATTCAAAGCAATTAATCAATATACAATTATTGAAGAAAGTGAAAAACGTCCTGATATAATTGTGTTTATTAATGGAATGCCCCTAGTAGTTATTGAATTAAAAAGCACAACAAGAGAAGAAGTAAAATTAGAAGATGGATATAACCAGTTAAAAGGATATCAAAATGTACATATTCCAACATTATTTTATTATAATCAATTTTTAATAGTGAGTGATGGTGTACAAGCAAGAGCAGGAACTATAACAAGTCCATGGAGTAGATTCTCAGAATGGAAAAAGATTGAAGATACAGATGTTGTAAGAGAAAATATGGCAACTCATAATACACTATTTAATGGAATGATGAAAAAATACAGAATAATGGACATTATAAATAACTTTATAATGTGGAGTGGAGATAATAAAATTTTAGCAGCATATCATCAATATTTTGGTGTAAAAAAAGCAATTAAAAGCACAGAAAAAGCTTATAACGAAAGAACAGGAAAAGCAGGAATATTATGGCATACGCAAGGATCAGGAAAAAGTTTTTCTATGGTGTTCTATTCAGCAAATATGATAAAAATATTAAAAAATCCAAGTATTGTTGTGGTTACAGATAGAAATGATTTAGATGATCAATTATTTAATACATTTTCGCAATGTTCGGAATTTTTAAAACAAAAACCAGTGCAAATTGAGAGTAGAGCAGATTTAAATGATAAGCTTGATAATAGAATATCAGGAGGAATATTTTTTACAACATTACAAAAATTTGAAGAAGAAACAGGAGTATTTAGTAAAAGAGATGATATTTTAGTTTTAGTTGATGAAGCACATAGAAGTCATTACGGCATAGATGCTACAATGAAATTTGATAAAGAAAAAATGATAGCATATAAAAAATACGGAACTGCAAAATATTTACATACAGCATTTCCAAATGCTACTTATATTGGATTTACAGGTACACCAGTCGAAACAAAAGATAAGTCAACATCAGAAATTTTCGGAAATGTAATAGATACATATGATATGACTCAAGCAATTCTAGATGGCGCAACAGTACCGATTATGTATGAAGCAAGGATGGCAAGAGTTGGATTAAACCAAAAGATATTAGATGAGATAGACGATTATTACACATATCTTGAAAAGGATGAAGGTGTAGATGAAGAAACATTAAATGAATCTAAAAAAGAAATGGCAAAAATGCAAGAAATTATTGAAGATCCAGATAGATTAGAACTTATAGTAAAAGATATTATAAAAAATTATAGTGATATTGAAAATACAGTTGCAAATAAAGCAATGGTTGTTGCTTACTCAAGAAGAACAGCATATACAATGTATAAAAAATTTTTAGAATTAAAGCCAGAATGGAAAAATAAAATACATATGGTAATAACATCAAATAATAAAGATGATGAAGAAATGCAAAAAGCAATTGGCTCTTCAAAAGATAAACATCAACTTGAAAAAGACTTTAAAGATTATAATTCGGAATTCAAAATTGCAATTATTGTGGATATGTGGCTTACTGGATTTGATGTACCATCACTAGGGACAATGTATGTAGACAAGCCAATGAAAGCACATAACTTAATGCAAGCAATAGCAAGAGTAAATAGAGTATTTAAAGACAAACAGGGAGGACTAATTGTAGATTATATTGGATTAAAAAGATGGTTAATAGATGCATTAAAGACTTATACAAAACGTGATCAAGGAAAAGTAGTAGACAATACAGAAATTGTTAAAGTTTTAATGGACAAAATTGAATTAATAAGAAATATATTCCATGGATTTATATATAGTCATTTTGCTACAACAACAGATAGTGATAAATATGAAATAATTATGGCAGGAGCAGACTGGGTTTTAAAAGATGAAAAGACTAAAAAAGAATTTTTGAAATATAGTTATGATTGTAAAAATTTATATTCATTATGTGCAGGAGAACTAACACAAGAAATAAAAGACGAAATATTATTTTTTATTTCAGTTAGATCATTTATAAAAAAATTAAGCAATAGTGGAAATACAATGGATAGCAAAGAAATTAATGAACATGTCGGAAAAATGCTTGAAAGAGCAATTCAAGATGATGAAATGTTACAAATTGGAAAAGTGCAAAATAGTAATAGAATAATGCTTCTAAGTGATGAATTGATGAATAAAATAGCAAAAATGCAGAAAAAGAATATTGCAGTAGAAATTTTGAATCAGGCATTAAAAGATTATGTTGAAAAAGTGGGAATACAAAATATTGTTATGCAAGAAAAATTCTCTACAAAATTTCAAAAAATAGCAACAGCATATAATGAAAGAACAAGTGTAGAAGATATAGAAAAAATAATACAAGAAATGATAAATCTAAAAAACGAAATTGAAAAAGAACTAGCAGCAGGAAATGAATATAATTTATCAGTTGAAGAAAAAGCCTTTTTTGATGCATTAGGCAATGATCCTCAGGTTAAAGAATTGATGCAAGATGACACTTTAGTGAAAATAGCAAAAGAATTAGTAGATACAATAAATTCAAATATGACAATAGATTGGGATATTAGAAAAGATGCTAGAGCCAGAATGAGATATGAAATAAAAAAACTATTAATAAAATATGATTATCCACCAGTTAAAAGAGATTCAGCAGTTCAATTAGTTATTAGACAAGCAGAATTACAATGCAAAGGAATGATTGAAGAAAATTAATATATATATAAAGAAATTAATGTAAATGAGCTAAAAAGAGTTTTTATATATGAGAAAATTTAATAAATTATTAATAAAAAGATATGAATTAAAATTATAAAATTGGAGAGTAGTATTAAAATGTTGAAAGTAATTGAAAATGAAATTGATAATATAATCAGTGAAAAAAAAACAATATATGTATTAAAAGGCTTTGATTCAATAATCAGAAAAATGAAAATGAAATATGACCATATATTTGATTTAAATATAATAGAAAATATAATGAATATTTTTAGTGTAAATGATCAAAGTTTTATGAACCATAATTTACTAAAATTGAATTTAGGCAATACATATTGGTGTTTATATGAAGAATTAATTTATGTTGAGAAAAAGAATTTATATGGTTTAGTTCAAGCTTTAGGGTATCAAATAAGGATAGTAGATATTGGTTGTTTTGATTATTATTATCCTGGAATTCAAACAGATAACTTAGAAATAGTTGTGAAAAAATTTGAAGAAGAGATACCAGAAAGCAATGTTTTGCAAAAAATTTATACAAGTATGGAAAATAGAAATGGAAATTTAGTTATATCTTATAATAGATTTGAAAATGAAGAACCTGCAATGTTTGTAAAGTTAATTAGAAAATATTCAGAATACTATGAAAATAAAAGATTGGATGAAGTAAAAGAAACTATATTATACGATAATTCAAAATCAGAAGAGTTTATACAAGTGTTTAATGAAATTTTAAATGATAAGTATAATACCATTAAGTTTATAAAAATTGAGGGAAAAGACGAAAGATATATAAAAAAGTTTTTATTTATTCTCAATTATATGGGAGTAAATATAATTGAAGAGAAGAGAGAAAAAAAAGAGGTAGTTCCAGAGTTATATAGTGTATATTTGGAAATTTTAAAAAGAAAAAATCCACAATATACATTTAGAAAGATTTTTATGTATAAAGACCCATTTAACAGCAATGAAATGGAAGAAGTAGACCAAAGCATTATTATAGATACAATATATCAGAATGTCCTAAAAGCTCAAAGAAATGAAAGTTTCAAAGATGTATTTGTAACAGCACCAACTGGGGCGGGAAAATCTATATTATTTCAGGTACCTGCAATAGTAGCTGCCGAAAAAAATGAATTGTTAACTATAGTAATTTCTCCATTAATAGGTCTAATGAAAGACCAAGTAAATAATATAAAATTGTTAACTAATTGTGCAGCAACTATTAATTCGGAATTTACACCTATAGAAAAAGAAAAGATTATTGAAGATATACAAAATAAAAAAGTTTCCATTTTGTATATTTCTCCTGAAACATTACTAAGTAATGCAAATATTGAGACATTTATAGGTGACAGGCAGATAGGTCTACTAGTAGTAGATGAAGCACATACCGTTTCGACTTGGGGGAAGAATTTTAGACCAGATTATTGGTACTTAGGGGACTATTTAGATAAACTAAGACACAGAACAAAGCATGTTTTTCCAATTGCAACATTTACAGCCACAGCAACAATTAGTAATGGTACAGAAGATATGTATCATGATATAGTTGAAAGTCTTAATTTAACTTGTGATACTTTCTTTGGGGAAATAAAAAGAAAAGATATAAAGTTTAATATACGAAATCATAAAAAAAATCATGCATATAAAGAAGAAAAAGACGAGATTGTTTGTGAAAAAATTAGAGATTATTCAAAAAATTATAATGATAAAACGTTAGTTTATTTTCCAACAATAAAATCCTTAAATACAATAGCAGCTAATTTTTCAAATGAAGAAATAGCAATATATCATGGAAAATTGGATAAGATAGATAAGGATGAATCACTTGAAGATATTAGAAAAGGAAATAAAAATGTAATTTTAGCAACAAAAGCATTTGGTATGGGGATTGATATAGAAGATATAAGAAATGTTTATCATTTTGCACCGACAGGAAATTTAGCTGACTATGTCCAAGAAATAGGAAGAGCTGCGAGAAGATCAGGAATGGAAGGAATAGCGGCTACAGATTTTTACAAAGAAGATTTTAGATATATTAATAAATTGGAAGGGATGTCTCAGATTACAATTTATAATATTATTGGTGTTCTTATGAAAATTCTGTATAAATATAAAACAGGAAATAAAAGAAATTTTTTAGTTTCTGCAGATGAATTTTCACATGTATTTCAAGCCACAAATGATAATGAAATAGAGAGCAAATTAAAAGCTACTATTATTGCAATTAAAAGAGATTTTAAGAGTATGTCGAATTATGTGCCATTAGTATTTAAACCGAGAAGTATGTTTACGAAAGGATTATTTTTTATTTCAGATTCAAAAAAGCCTATGATTAAACAATATGGGTGGGAAAAGTATTTGGAATTAAAATATGATAGAAAACAGCTAGAAAAAATGGATGTTTCTAATATAAAAACTAAATATATGGGAGATTTATATATTTTTGATTTTAAACAATGTTGGTTAGATAATTATAATGGAAAGTACGATGGATTAACATTTGGCAATTTTAAGAGAAAATTTTATTTAGGAGAATTACCTGGAATAGATAGAACATGTTTTAATGATAGAACTTTATTAAAATTATCATCTAAACTAAATAACTTTTATGATGTTAAAATAGAAGCATTACATTGGCTAAATGTTATAAAGAGTGTATTAGATGATATGAAAATATCAAACAAACATTATAATACAAATGATATTACAGAATTAATAATACAAAAAGGAATTAGCAGTAGTAGAACAAAAATAAACAATTTAATTGAGCCTTTAGTTAGTTTATTAATTTCATATGATTATAATTATACATCTGGAAGATACAAATTTTGTGATTATAATTCAAAAACTAATAGATATCATGTTGTTTCATCATATTATGATAGAACAATAAATCATATAAAAAGTTCAATAGAAAATATATTTAATTCATGTGAAAATAGTAATGAAACAATCTTAATAATTAATACAAACAAAGAGGATAACAAAATTATGAGATCAGATCCGATTTTAGTTGCAGCACAAATACTAGAATTATTGGATTTAGCATCATATACATTTGAAAGAGGAAATAGTCTAGAATTTTTCGTTCGTGTAAATAGTGAAGAAACAATACAAAAAGTATTAAATAATCATTCATACAAGAGTAGAACATTAACAACTATTCAAAAGTTACATTATGATTCTGTAAGATATATGACATATTTCTTTACGCAATTAAGAACAGATGATGAGAGATGGCAATTTATTGAAGATTATTTTTTGGGACAAGTTGAAAACAAATATAATATAGAAGATGCAATTTTTAACATAAAAAAAATGGATAGTCAAATTGAAAAAATGCAAAATCAAGATGATAGCTATAAAGAGAAAATAATAGATGAAGTAAAGTTATATGAATTATTTAGTGAAGATGAAGATGAAACATTAAAGTTTTACATATATGATACAGAAATAAAAGAAATAGAAAATATGGGATATAAGAGGATTTCACCTGTAGCTCCTGTTGGACAAAGTCTTTCTATAGGAAAACAAGGAGATGATTTTTCGATAAATGGATTTAATTATTTGATTATGAAAATAGACAACTATGAGTTAAGAAATGTAATTAAAACAAATTGACTAATATAGTAAAAAGATAAATAATGGCAAAGAATATCAATACCTTGAAAAAAATATAAAATTAAACAACTTTTTTTCATAATTTTGAAAAAACTTGACTATAATAATAAAAGATAGTATAATTATTATAGTTAGGAGGAGATTTATGGAAAGAATACGTAGAGAAAATTATTTATCTATATTAAAAAATTTCAAAGATCAACAAATAATAAAAGTTATCACAGGAATAAGAAGATGTGGGAAATCAACATTACTTGAAATTTTTCAAGATTACTTAAAAGAAACTGGAGTAGAAGAAAAACAAATAATATCAATAAATTTTGAAAATGCAGATTATGAGGAATTACAAGACAGAAAGAAATTACATGAATATATAAAAGAAAGATTAGTAAAAGGAAAAAAGACATACGTTTTTCTAGATGAAATTCAAAATGTAAACGAATTTGAAAAAACAGTAGATAGTTTATTTATAAATAAAGATGTAGACTTATATATAACAGGTTCAAATGCATATTTATTATCTTCAGAATTAGCAACATTACTTACAGGAAGATATATAGAAATAAAAATGTTACCATTATCGTTTAAAGAATATTTATCAAGCTTTGAAGATAAAACAGACTTGTCAAGAAAATTTAGAGATTATCTAAGATATAGTTCATTTCCTCAAGCAGTTGAATTATATAAAATAAACCCAGAAAACATAAATTTATTTTTAGATGGAATATATAATACTATTTTATTTAAAGATGTAATGCAAAGAAAAGGAATAACAGATAAAAATGTCTTAGAAAGAGTTACAAAATATTTGTATGACAACATAGGGAATAGAACGAGTATGAAAAGCATAAGTGATAATATTGAAGGAATAGAAAAAAATTCATCATATAATACAATTTCAAATTATGTAGATGCATTAATAGATAGCTATTTAATATTTAAAGCCAACAGATATGATATTAAAGGAAAAGAATTTTTGAAAACTCAAGAAAAATATTATGCAATAGATATAGGATTAAGATATTATATGTTAGGACAAGGTTCTGGTCGAGATATGGGGCATATATTAGAAAATGTTGTGTATCTTGAATTGTTGAGACGAGGATATGAAGTATATATAGGAAAATATGATGATTTAGAAGTTGATTTCGTAGCAAGAAAGCCAGAAAATACTGTATATTATCAAGTTGCATTAACAACTAGAGGAGAAAATGAAGGAGATAATAAAATATTAGATAGAGAATTAACTCCATTGAAGAAAATAAATGATAATTATCCTAAATACATTTTGACATTAGATGATGATTTAGATGCAGACTTTGATGGAATAAAGAAGATAAATGTGTTGGATTGGTTAATTGATGAAAAAAATAATTAATTAAAAAAACAAAATAATAATGAAATTGTTTGGCTCTATTGAAATAGAGCCTTTAATCAGTACATGAGTATGTATTTGTGTTGAAAAAGTAATCAAAAAATGGTACAATAACGCAAAAAAATAATATATTTTAAGGAAATGAAATGCAAAAAATTGGAGAAATAATAAATATTGCAAATAAGGTATTTGTAAAAAATATAAAAAAACAAATTAAGGAAATAAAAAACTCTCAATTTAGAGATGAAGTTAAAAACAATTTATCAATGGCAGGAGAACTGCTAATAGATAGCATATATATGTTTAATAAAAAAAAGACAATTGCAGCAATTTCGATATTACGAAATGTATATGAAATGACACTTAAAGGTATTGTGTTAGACAAAAATGAAGAAATATTTAATTCATATAAGATAATAAAGAAATCAGGGAATGCAGATAAAGATAATTCAAGTAAAATTAGAAAGTTTATTGGAGAAAATTTTAAAGAATATTTTTATGTTTTAGAAAATGATGAAAGTTTTAATAACATATATGGAAATGGAGTTTTAACATATTTATATGATAAACTGTGTAGTTATTCTCATGCATCAAAAATTATGGAGGAACTTTACAAAATAAAAAATGATGAAGTTATTGTTGAACAGATGATTTGTATATTTTTATTATATGCAATGGTGATTTTTTATATGGATGCAACTAGTGTTAAATTAAATAGAACAAATATATCAGAAGCTACTTGTATATTTTATACTATAATTGTAGCTTATAGTTTTTATGATTTGACAATTAATAAAGATGAACTGAATAAATTACAAAAATATAATGAAATAATAGATTTATCAATCTATTTAAATCAGGATTATTACCAAAAAGAAAAGGAGCTTACAGCATATATAACTGGTGAAATACAAAAAGAAACTAAACAAGATATTAGTATAGAAGAAAATGTAGAGTTTGAAAAATATTTTAAAAAGTATTGTGGTAAAACTAATTATCAAAATTTAGTAGACCTATTTCCTAAAATCAAATTTTGATAAAAAAATACAAGATTCGACAAATTATTTAATTTTAATGTGATATATATACTAGTAAATGTAGAATTTGGAGAAAAGAAATGATTAGAATAAAATATGAAACATGGAAAAAAACATGTGAATTAATCAAAGAATATAGTACAAAATATGGTAAGTTTTATTTGCAGTTATATCCAATAAAATTTTGCAATAATTATGAAGTTATTATTACAGAAAAATATTTTAAAAGTAATATTTTAAATGGCAAATTTTTAATGGAAGATAATAATTATACTGTTTGTGAAAATTATGAAATGAAAGATGATGGAACTTTTAGAAATAAAACTTTAATTCCACCAATACTTTATATTTATTACACAGCTATAGTAATGGAAATAAGTAACAAATATGTTGAAAAGAGAAATAGTAATATTAGTGTAAGGTATGCAGGAAATTATAAAAAGGGAAGGTTACACTATAGACAAGAATATTATGAATTTATAAATGAATTAGAAGAAAATAGCTTTTTATATGATACATTTATAAAAATTGATATAAAAGATTTTTATGAAAATATAGACATTAATAAAATGACTAATTTGTTAAAAGATTCTATTTCTATGAATGAGAAAGAACAAATGGTATTTAAAGAGTTTATAACTTTTATCGGAAATAAAAAGTTCCCACAAATAGATGGAGGAATAGCTTCGTCTTATTTAGCGACTATTGTATATTTAGATATTATAGATAATAGATATTATAAGGTTTTACAAAAAATATTTGGAAAAAATAGTTTTAAGATGACAAGATATGCAGATGATTTATATATTTTTTTTGATAAAAATAATTATGTGTTGAAAAAATTAGAAAATAAGCTTACTTATGAGTATTCAAATTTAATCCATGAATACAGTTTGAATTTAAATATGAAAAAAACACATTTAAAGCCTAGTTGCGAAATTTATCAAGATATTAACAGTATATCATTGGAAGATGAAGCTATTTTAGAAAAAGAGTTAGATGATGATTTTAAAAAAGAATCTTTGGAAAAATTTTTCAAAGATTTAATAGAAAGAACAAAGAATGAAGGTATCAATTATAAATCTTATTATGATATTATAGATGAATGTTTTGAAAATCCAGAAATTAGATTTTATCAAAGACAAATATATAGTACAATTGTATTTAAAGATTTAGAATGGTTTAAGCAAACAGAAACATATTGTGATTTGATAGAAATTATACGAAACAACAATGATATTTTAGTTCACGATCCCAAAAGACTATTATCTGCTTTATTAAATATGCACTCAGGAGAATTAATAAAAAGATTTTTATATAATTTGTATATGAAAGATGAAAAACACCAGTGGACAGTATATGATTCATTTTTATCAATGAGATATTTATTATATAGAAATTTTAAATGTACAAAGTTATTAAGTATATTAGAAAGGGAAGATTTTAAATTTTATACTTATATAGAACAATATATTAATGGTGATTGGGTTGATCTAATAGTAAAATCAAATTTGCCTAATATGAATATATATGATAAAGCATTAGAAGAAAGCATAATTTTTATAAGGTTTTTAAGTATCATAGAATGCAATAAACAAAATTTCTTAACATATCAAGCTTATATGAAAAGTTTTTTTGATAGTGTTACATTAAATTTATTTTATAAAAAACAAAATAAAAAGAAGAAGTATTTTGAAAAAAGGCAAATACTTGATTTTTATAATAATAATTACAATATTTCCAACAGTGAATATAGTATAATTGAAAGATTTTGTGATAGCAGGAACGAAAATCCATTATGTCATTCCAATATAAAAATTATAAAAAATAAAAACATGAAAAAAAAGATAGAAGAAGAATCAAAAGAAATAATGAAAATATTAGAGAATAATTGTAATAAATAAAAAATAATGAGATACGGAGATGATGAAATGAAAGAAGTATTTAGTAAATTATTTGAAAAGTTAATAAATGAAAAGAAGGGATTTAAAATTATTACATGGATTTTTATTGTTTTATTAATACTTACTATAGTTTTATATCCAATTATTGATGCTAATTTTCTATACTATAATAGAACAAATAAAAGAATAGAAATAATTCAGAAAATAATTAGTATAGATGAAAATTCAGTAAAAAAAGACAAAAGAATAGAAGATGAATATAATAGTATTCTAGAAGATATGGATAATCAAAGCAATAATTATATAAACAATATTTTTCAAAAGGAAACAAATAAAGGAAGGAATATTGCAAAATTTTTAGCAGGTTCATGGTTATTTATTATAGCTGGAATAATAATACCATTTACTAAAGATAAAAACAAAGGAAAAAGATTTACTCTTAACAATATTTTTTCGGGGATATTATGTTTTGCAATAGCGGGATTATTAGGATTTATTTGCATAAAGATACCGAATATAATTAATTTCGGAGTAAATATAGTACTATATTTAATTATATTGATTTTTTTTACATATACTATAGCTACAATTGAAAAAAAGCCCCAATAGGGCTTTTTTCTACACCAACTTAACCTCCTCCATCACAAACTCATCCACCATCTCCTGAATCATATAAATATAATTAACCTGCTCAACAAAACTCTCATTCTCAGAAGGAGCAGAAAACTTTTGTTTAAGTTCAAACTCAACCAAATTGGAATAGCTATTCAAATGATATTCAAACTCCAACAAATAATCCATAACAGAACCATCCATAACCAAACGAGAAAACTTAAAAGGCTTATACTCTTTCAAATACTTCTTAGCCCAAACACCATATTTACCTAGTTTCAAATTTGCCACCACCCAAACTCATAATAACTAAATTCAAGCAATCACCAAAACCAGCCCTATAATATTTATCATTCCAATAACCAATATAATCAAGATAATTTTCATCAAGCTTGTCCAATTGTTTTTGAACATATTTTTTATTACAACTTGCAACATTTTTCAAAATATTATCACAATACTTATCAAACTCAATCAAATGTCCTTTATCTTCTTCAGTAATTCTACTCAAACACTCATCTCTAAAAATAATCCATTCTCTCATCAAATCATTAACTTTATTATCTAAATCCATAAAAATCATTCCTTTCAAAATTTAATTAAAAATTTAAAATAGTAATAAAAATTCATTTAAAAAAATAATCAAAATCGTAAAAAATAAATTTAATTACTATTAGAAATCAAATACAATTAGTAAAAATCTCATAAAACCTTCCAATAAAAATCAAACGAAATCAGTACAAATCTCCTAAAATATTCCAATAAAAATTGTGGAGAAATTGGGGATCAAATTTTCAAAATCACCCCAATTTTAACAAAATTACACACTAAACGAAAATCCAGCAAAGCACTAATATCACTAGCATACAATACAATTCAACACATCTAATAAAATACGTTATGCAACCCTCGTAACCCGAAGGTCGTAGGTTCGAGTCCTACTCCCGCAACCATTGAAATATAAAGCATTTGCTAGATTTTAGCAGGTGTTTTTTTCTTGCATTTTTAGAGAAAATTGTCACACTTTGGTCACAATTAGGGCGAGACTTGACGTGGCTAGACAAGTTTTAACAGGAACTGTATTTCAATAATTCACAGGAAGTGGTATAATTGGGGAAAATGAAAGGAGAGATTTATATGAATATAACAATTGATGTAGATGATTATAAGTTGAATGTAAGAGCAGCAGGAGTAATGATTCATAATGGTAAAATTTTGGTTCATAGAAATGTTAATTCTGACCATTATGCCCTAATTGGAGGAAGAGTTGAAATAGGAGAAAGTTCAGCTAATACAATTAAAAGAGAAATTAAAGAAGAACTATGAAAAGACATTGAAATAACAGGATATATATCAACAATTGAAAATTTTTTTGAGATGAAAGGTTCAAAATATCATGAGATAATGTTTGTACATAAAATAGAATTTATAAACGAAGAAGATAAAAAAATAGAATATATAATGAAAAATGTTGAAGGAAAAGATTATTTACAATATGAATGGATAGATTTAGATAAAATAGAAGAATATCCATTGTTACCAAAAGCAATAAAAGATGTCTTAAAAGAAAGCATAAGATGCTCTTTAAAAATATTAGACTTAGCTGATAAAGAAATAACAATTCCATTATTAGCACTTGTATACTTATCTCCATTAAGAAGTATCTTTCTTAAATCCAATATTCCACTAGGATTTGTAACTTGGCTTGTAGGAGAAAGTGGATCACAAAAAAGTTCTATATCTGCATTACTAGCATCACACTTTGGGAATTTTGAGAGAGATACATTGCCAGGAGGCTTCAAAGATACGGCAAATAGTATAGAAAAGAAGGCATTTACACTAAAAGATACTTTGTTTCCAATAGATGATTACTATCCAAGTCAAACATTATCAGAAGGAAAGAAAATGGATGCAGTTGCAGAGAGCTTATTCGGACTATATGGAGATAGACAGGCTAAGAGCAGAATGAAACAAGATGGACAAATAGTAAAGATGGGATTTAGTGCCAGAGGTATGTGTATAGTTACAGGAGAATCATTTCCAACTATGGCAGAAAGTATAACAGCAAGAGCACTAATGATAGAGATTTCTAGAGGAAATATAGACTTAGAATTACTATCAAAAATACAGCAAGATAAAGATAAATTATCATTTTGTATGAAAGAATATATACAATATATAATTGAAAATGCTGATTCAATTAGTAAGAATTGTAAAGACAAGTTTATATATTTTAGAAATAAAGCAAATCAAGGTTTATCACATGGCAGAATACCAGAGATTGTTGCATCAGAATATATGGGAATTGAGTTATTCTTTGATTTTGCAAATAGCAAGAATGTAATAACAAATGAAGAAAAAGAAGAGTTAAAACAGATAGCATGGGATTGCTTAATGAATGCAGCCAAAAAACAGAGTATGAAAACAGAAGATAATAGAATTGATAATATGTTTTTTAGAGCAGTACAAGAATTACTTGCAAGTAAGAAGATATATTTAAAAAGTTATAAGAATTACCAAAGAGAATCAGATGAATCATTATCCACATTTGTAGGATATTATGATGAAGATAGAGAAAGATGTTATCTATTAAGAAACGTGATTTATAATGAAGTTGTAAAATTCTATTCAATACAAGGAAATAAGTTTCCAGGAAATGAGACATCTACAGGGAAGTATTTAAAAGAAGCAGGAAGATTATTTCCTAGTGAAAAGGCAAGAAACACAACTAGAAAATCAATAAATGGCAAATTAGTGACATTTATTGAAGTTATGGCTAAAGATGTATATGGAGAAAAAGAAAGAAAACTTGGAGACTATTTAAATACATTTACCGCAACTACCGAAAATCACACTAAAAATATATCAATAGATGAAATGGAATTACCATTTTAGAAGAAAGGAGTAGAAAATGATAATTGATAAAAATTTAAATCCAGATGACTATAAAGAAGAATTGATGAAAAAACATAATTTGACTGAGGCACAATGGAAAGAAGTTTCGGATTTCGCTAAACTATTGTTAAAATGTGATGATATTTCTATTATGCCGCCATTTATTTTTTAAAATAATTTGTTAAATATAAAAGATTACACATGTTTTAAAAATATGTGTAATTTTTTCGATTTTTTACACATATCTATTACAAAATTTGTCGAAATTTATAATTTTCTACAAGTTTCGACAATATTTTTAAATATAATATGTTAATATCAAAAAGGAGGGAAAATAAATGGAAGATAATGAATTAATAGTAGTAGATGAAAATAAAAAATTCATGGATATTATAGAAAATGTCAGAGAAGATATAAGAGATAACCCATATATAGAAGAAACTATGAGAGTTTTAAGTGTAGAAGGATATAGGAGTGCAATAGGATGCTTTTGGAATGCAGTTGTAGACGATTTGAGAAATAAAATATTATACAGAAGTATAAATTTATTTAATAAAGAAATGAAACCTAGAAAAGAGATAAAAACATATGAGGATTTTCAAGATAATGTAAATGATGAGATGCTATTAGATGGAGCATATAAAATAGGTATAATTGGATGGGAGGCACACAAAGTATTAAAACAAGCTAAAGAAACAAGAAATATTTTTGATGGGCATCCTAGAAGTAGTAATCCAACAGCTATTAAAGCATTATCATTAATAGAAGATTGTATTAAATATGTATTGAGTCAAGAATATCCACCACAGATTATAGATATCGATGAATATATTCATTTAATGGAGAAAAGTGAGTTTGATAGAAACGAATATGTCGTTTCAGATGCTTTAACAGATTTACCAGATATATATAAAGATGAATTGATTAATAGACTATTAGTGGCATATATAGATGATATGTGTTCTACAATTATGAGAGCTAATATCGAGTTTGTAGCACCTATATTATGGAAGGTATTGAGAAAAGAAACTATTTTACAAGTAGTAAAAACTATGGAAAAAGAAATTTTAAAAGGAAATTTAATAACAAATCAATATGTAGTGTCATTTATAGATATAGTATCAGCAATAAAATACTTATCAACTAATACAAAAAAATATCTTTTAGCACCTATTATAGATAGATTAAATGAAAACTTAGATACATTTTCTATTGAAAATGAATGTGTTGCAAGATTATATAATTATGCAGGATATATACCAAAAGAATTACTTTACAATTATGTAAATGGATTAACGCAAACATATATAGGCAAAATAGGTGGCAGCATGCAATTTGCAAGAACAGATTTTTATGCAGATGGAGCTGCAGTAAAAATTCCAACAATGTTTAAGAAATTCGATGATGAAAGTGCATTTGAGTTTATTAAAGTTATTAAAACCAATAGTATTATAAAAGGAAGAATAACAAATAATGTTAAACTTAATAGACTTAGAACACTGGGAAATATAGTAGAAGAAAGGGTTTCAGAAAATTTTAAAGAGAAATACTTTTTAGAAATATTAACTAATCCAGAAAAAGAAAAAGAATTCTTTAAAAATATTAGCCAAAAAATATGAATGAAAACATTAGAAGGGAGTATTTTTAATGAATATATATTTAAATAATGATAATTACGATTTGGATGAAATACTAGAAAAGAATCCAACAGAAGAGACAGAAAAAATTTTGCAGAAACTTTGGAAAGACTCTCAAGCATCAAATCAGATAATATTATCTTATTATGGAAGAGTTCTAAGAAAATTAGATAAGCAAATAGAGTTTATTGATATATGTAGAAAATTTATAAGAAATGGAAGAGAAATAACTAACAAATATGTTTTATCATGTTTATGTTGGTGTATATATGATTATTATATCCAAAGTTATGAGAGTAATGATAAAGAATGCTTAGAAAAATTTATTAAAGAAGCAAAGTATATTAAAGATAATTGCGAACAGAAAGAAGACTATAGTAATCCGTATGTATTAACTGTGATGAAGGTGTTAAAAATTTATAACAAAGGAAATATGAGAAATAAGAAAAATCTTAATGCAATACTAGAATGGATATCATATTTAAATCCAGAAAAATTATCTGAAAAAGTTTTTAAATATAAAGATAAGAATGGAGAAGAAAGGGAAAAGGCTTCAGAAAAAGAATTGTATTATCAATATAAGGTAAAAGCATTAGAAAAATTAGAACAATATGATGAATGTATAGAAGCTTGCAAAATAGCTTTAGATGTGATAAAAAAATTTCATTATAGGAATGAGACTTGGATAAAAGCAAGACTTTATTATTGCAACTGTATGATACAAGATGATATAGATAAAGCAATCAGAGAATATAAAGAATTAGCGTATGAAGAAAATTATTGGTTTATGTTTCATAAATTATCTAAAATTTGCTTTATAAATGGAAAAGTAGAGGATAGTTTATTGTATGCTAATAAAGCAATTGTAACTGATTATGAGTATGAAAAAATGATTAATTTATTCTTAGATGTTGCATGGAATTGGGAAGCAATAGGAGAAAAAGAAATAGCTAAAAAGTTTTTTCAAGCAAGTGCATATTATAGAGACAGAGAAGGCTGGACAATTCCTGAAGAACTAAGATATAAAATCAAAGAAGAAAATATTAATATAAAAAGTGAGCCAAACAAAAAAGAGCTAATAGATATAGCAAAACAGTATGTATATAAAATTGAAGGAAGAAAACAAAAATACATAGGAATTATTAAAAGAATACTACCCAATGGATATTCTGGATTTATTAAACAAAAAAATTTTAAAAAAGATATATATTTTAGAAAGAACAATATTAAAAATAAAAAAATATTTAAAGAAGGAACAAAAGTAACCTATGAAATAATAGAATGCGATAATGGAAAAATAGAAGCAGTTGAAATAGAAGGAGTTGAGTATCATGGCAGAAATAAATATTAACAAAAATGATTTGGAAGATATAATAAAATCATATAAAAGAGAAAATGACTCTTTTGTTTTTAAATCATTTACTGGTAGTACTGATAAAAAAATATGCACTTTTATAATGAATAAGAAAGAATGCAAAATCCAATTATTTATTAAGAAAAAAGGAACAATAAATATATTACCTATGGGGAATAATAAAGAAGAGAGCAATATGCTTATACAATACATTGCAAATAAAGGATTTTCTACTAATGTGGAAACAAAACAATTTACTTTTAAATGTAAAGAGGATAATGTAAATTCTTTAATCGAATATGTAAGAAATGAATGTCCAGGATTAGTAGAGTACAATCAATATAAGGATAATATTTTCAAGTTTACAGGATATAATGGAGATGTAGTAACATTAAATTATTATCCAACAACACAAAAAGTAATGATTCAAGGGAGACCATTTTCTGCTTTTAGTATAATTGCTACATTTTTGTCTACTTTATCAGATATTTCTTTTGATGAAATAGTGAACTTAACTAATACATTTATAGATGTTAATACTCCAAGTACTATAATTAGAGATGAAATAAAAGATAAATTAGGAGATGATGCTTATAAATATATGAGTGAAGCTTTAATTAAATCTATATCAGGATCTCTAAGTTTATTAAGGCAGAATTGTTTCTGTGAAGATTACAAAAGCTGCTTGGCTGGAATTTTCGTTGCACTGGAGGGATATTTGAAGGAGATACTAGTTAATAAGTATAACTATCAACTAAAACCAAAATCTCCATTTTATATGTTTGAAAAAGAGAAATTAACAGGAATATGTAAAATAAAAAGCAACACTATGCCACAAAATGAAAAAGAGGAATTAAACAAATTATATTCATTATATTGCGATAAAAGAAATGTTTATATGCATTCGGCAACAGATTCAAAACAAACAGCAATAATACCAAAACTAAAAGATGCAAAGAATTTAGCTGATGAAATTTTAGAAACAATAAAAGACTCATATAAAATATTAAAATAATTTACTGTTAAAAGGAGAGAATAGTAAATGAAAGATTATAAAATTTTTGAATTTGAAGATGATATAAATCACAATGTTGCATTTATTAACACTACAGAAGATTTATATTTTATAAAAGACTATATATATGACGAATTATCTAAAGTTAATGGGAATGAATTTGAAATATTAGTAGATTTATTTTTAAGAAATGGTTTTTCTTTTAATAGGTTTGTATTGCTAAAATATAAGGGGAAAGAAAAATGTAAAACATTAATTGTAAATCCTACAGATGTTTCAGAACAAATAAAAATGAAGATTAAAGAATATTTAAAAAATAATGAGAATATTTTGCAACATAGTGCATTATCAAAAGAAACCATAGAATTTGTAAAACAATAAAATACACATTTCAAATGTGTATTTTTTATATCTTTAAGAAGCGGTTTCTTTGTCACACCTTGGTCACACTCCCTTCAAAATCACACGATTTTCAAACACAATTTAACCAAAACAAACAATCCACAATATCACCGATTACTTTACTCTAACAAAACATAATACAATTACGCCAAATCTAGCAATATCAGCACTTACGGGTTTGTGACCCGAAGGCCTACATTCTTAAATTCTATTCAAACAAATAACAAATCAAGCTTAATCAACAAACAAATCAGTTCAAAAAACTATTCCTAATTATCACCAAAAGTGTTATAATAAAAAGAAAAAAATAGGAGAAAAACTATGAACCAAAAAACAAGTAATGAAATAACAATAAAAATAAAATGTCAATTGAGCGAATTTTATAAAATAATAGAAGAAAAAGGATTCAAAAAAATAAGACAATTCTCAATGGACGACACATATTTCATACCAAAAGAAATAGAACTAGACAAACTAAGTACAAGAAACATTTTATCGAAAGCAGTATTAGTAAGAGATATTATAGGAAAAACTTCAAATAAAAGAACAAAACTAATAACATATAAAATAAAAAATATTGATGAAAAGGGAAATATATTAAATCAAGAATCCATTAACTGTAACATTTTAGATATAGAAGACGCAAAAAAGTTATTAAAAGCAATAGGATATGAAGAAATTATGAATATAAAAGAAGAGGATATAATATATGAAAAAGACGGATTTGAATTAGCAATTAAAAATATAAATAATGGTGACAAGTTAATAGAAATAGAGGAAACAGAGGAGATAAATACTATAGAAAAATTAATTCAAAAAGTAAATGAAATAGGAATACCAATTTATACAGATAACTATTTCGTAAAAAAGGCAGAAATAGAACTATATAAAATATTAAATAAAAAAACCAAAAATGAAAAAGAACATAAAAAATATTAACAAAGAATTTCAGGAATACAAGAGAGCGCGTGAATCTTAGTCAAATTAATTCCAAACCCAAATAGCAAGAAAGGATCAAAATAACATGGTAAAAAACATAGTAAAAGACATAATGTTCCTATCACAAAAATCAGAAAAAGCAACAGAAAAAGACAAATACATAGCACAAGACCTGCTAGACACACTAAAAGCAAACAAAGACAGATGTGTAGGACTAGCAGCAAACATGATAGGATATAATAAAGCAATAATCTGTATATCAGGAGGAATATACGACTTTATAATGATAAATCCAAGTATAACAAATAAAAAAGAAGAATATCAAACAGAAGAAGGATGTCTATCATTAATTGGAGAAAGAAAATGCAAAAGATATAAAGAAATTGAAGTAGAATATATGGACATAAATTTCAATAAACAACACGGAAAATATAATGGATTTATTGCAGAAATAATCCAACATGAAATAGATCATACAAATGGAATAATAATATAAAAAAATAAATTGGCTAACAACAATACGATAAATACAAAAAATATACACAAAAAACATAAAAATTAAATAAACAAAGCAATGATTGACTACTATACATAAATAGTATAAGATAAAAATGTAATTAAATTAAAATAAAAAAAATTCCAAAAGAAAATCAAAAGAGATACTTTTAGACAAAACTAAAGGTATCTTTTTGAATTTTAAAGAGGAAAATAGTTTGAAATAAAATCTTTCTTTATAATGTGTGGCTTTTAGATAAGCAAGAAAGGACTGGAAAATAAAATGGATGGAAAATCGTATGTATTAGAAAACATTGTTCAAAACTATAGGATAAAAGATGAAGAAAAAGTAACATCTGAAACAATATATCAAATACTAGAAAACACAAGAATAACTATACAAGAACTAAAAAAATGTTTAGGAATCTCCAAAAATATATATGTTAAATTAAGAAAAGGCGAAAAATGTTATTTTATATGTAGACTTTGTACAAACATAAATAATAATAGAATTAGATATAAGCCAGAAGAACGAAAAATATTAAAACAGTATATAAAGAATGAATATTTAATTACAGAAGACATAAAAGAAATGAGAAAATATATAACAGACGATATTAGATTAATGAAAATACTTGATATAAGTGCAGAAAAATATATAAAGATATTGAATGGAAAAATAAAAAGAATAAAAAATAAGATTTTTGATTATCAAGATAAAATAAATATAAGAAATGATATAATAAAAGATACAAAAAATGACAATATTATAACTTTTAAAGAAGTAAAAAAAGCAAAAGAAGATAAAGGATATACAGACTATCAAATAAAAGAATCATTAGGTCTTAAACAAAAACGATATAGAGAATTAATAAAATGAAAAGAGATAAAACTTAAAAAAATTTCAGCCAAAGATAAAGTAAAAGCAGATTTATTAAAAATAGATATAGAAAATTTAAGCAAATTCGGAGATAGAGATTATTCAACAGAAGAAATAATGAATATTTGTAAAGAATATAATATTGGAATAAATACATTTATAAAAGAAATAATTGGAAACAAGAAAAATCCAGAATTAACTCGAAAAGTATTTAATATTTCAGATGGAAAAATATATCTAGGAAAACAAAAGCAAATAAGTAACGAATTAATTGAAAAAATATATTTAACAAAAGATAAAACAATTGAAAAATTGGCTATTGTGATAGCTCAAATGTACGGAAGATTAAACAATTTTGAAGACTTAAAACAAGAAGTATACTTAAAATTAATAGAGAATGGTGGAAAAATTGAAACCAATTTATCTTATGATCAAAATTTAGTAATAAATGTCCTTATGAAAGGCATAAAATATGCAATGTTTAATTATTTGTCAAAAAATAAATTTGAAATAAGTCTTATTCAGCAAACAGCAGATGGTTATTTTGATTTACTAGATGTAATTGAAGATAATACATATAATCCACAAGACGTATTTGAAAATAGTAATACAGATACATTATTAAGTAGTGAAGATATAACAGATCAACATAGAGAATTTTATGAAGTTTTAAAAAGATATTCAGATATATTGATAGATAACAGAGAAAAAGGATTAGAAAAAATAGCTCAAATATTTGATATTAGTGTGGAGACGGTAATGCAGAAGATGATAGAATTACAAACAATTGCAATTAATAGTCAGCTAGTAAAACTTGATTCAAGAGGACGAGTATTATTAAATGAAGTAATTTAATAATTTTTGCTTGAAAATATAATACATTTGAGATATAATAAAAACGATAAAAAATGAAGAAAGGAGTGTATGGTGTATTTAAGTATTAAATATCTCATACAATAATATCATGAAAACAACAGTATATTTAATAAGACACTCAGTAAGAATTAACACAAAAGACGTAATAGAAAGTTGGAAAACAAGTCAAGACAAAGTATTAAGAAGTGAAAAAATAATATTAAGTGTAACAGGAGAAAAAAGAGCAGAAATACTAAGCAATGAAGAAGAACTACAAAACATAGATGTAGTATATACAAGCAATTGTGTAAGAACATTGCAAACAGCAAAATATCTATTAGAAAAACAACACCTAAAAGCAAATATAGATGAAAGATTTGATGAAAAAAGAGTAGGAAAGCCAAATGATAAAGAATATCCAGATTGGTATACAAGACAATATGAAGACGAAAACTTCAAAACAGAAGGAGGAGAAAGCCAAGCAGAAGTAAGAGAAAGAGTAAATGAAGCATTCCAAGAAGTTGTTAGTCAAAATAAAGGAAAAAGAATAGCAATATTTGCACATGATTATGCAATAATGTATTTCTTATTAAAATGGTGTAAATTAGAAAAAGTAACACCAAATAGAGAACTAAAATTAAGCTTTAAAGGCAAAGTAGTATTTGATAAAAGAATAAATTCACCAGAAGTATTTAAATTAACTTTAAATGACGGAAATGAAATAGAAGAAATTGAAAATATTCCATTTGATGATTTAGAGTTTGATGATTTTAATAAATAATAAAAGCAAAATAGACATAATATCCAGTAAGTTAATTACAATATTAGATCTATTTTTGTTACTAAAATTTGCAATATTTTATTTTACAAAGACAAAAAGAATGTTATAATTAATAAAAAAATTTAATTAAGAAATAATATGAATGTTTTGGTAGAGACTTTAACCAAAAAATGTATTATACAAGGAGGAAAATATGTGTACTGCAGCAACATATAAAACAAAAGATTTTTATTTTGGGAGAACATTAGATTATGAGTTTTCTTATAATGAAGAAGTAGCAATAACACCAAGAAATTATCAATTTAATTTTAGAAATAAAGAATCAATAACAAATCATTATGCAATAATAGGAATGGCTTATGTAGCCGATAAATATCCATTATATTATGATGCAATAAATGAAAAAGGATTAGGAATAGCAGGATTAAATTTTGTTGGTAATGCTCATTATAATGAACCACAACAAGAAAAAGATAATATTGCACAATTTGAATTTATTCCATGGATTTTAAGCCAATGTGCTACAACAAAAGAAGCAAGAAGATTAATTGAAAAAATCAATTTACTAAATGTTCCATTTAGTGCTCAATTACCATTAGCACAATTGCATTGGATTATTTCAGATTCAGAAGAATCAATAACAGTAGAAGCGGTGAGAGATGGAATCAAAATATATGATAATCCAGTAGGAGTATTAACAAATAATCCACCATTTGATAAGCAATTATTTGCTTTAAATAATTATATGAATTTATCTAACAAATCTCCAAAGAATTCTTTTGCACAAAATCTAGAATTACAACAGTATAGTAGAGGAATGGGAGCAATTGGACTTCCTGGGGATTTATCATCACAATCAAGATTTGTTAGAGTAGCATTTGTAAAAATGAATTCTGTATCTGGTGAAGATGAAAATGAGAGTGTAAGTCAATTTTTCCATATACTTAATTCAGTTGATCAGCAAAGAGGTTGTTGCCAATTAGATGATGGAAAATATGAAATTACAATTTATACATCATGTTGTAATGCAACTAAAGGAATATATTATTATACAACTTATGATAATCATCAAATTACAGCAATTGATATGCACAAAGAAAATTTAGATGGAGAGAGTCTTATTAGATATCCATTAATAAAAGGTGAGCATATTAATTATCAAAATTAATAATAAATATCCACAAATAGTGTAAATTTTGTGGATATTTGTGATATAAAAATAAATGAAGAAAGGAGTGGATGGTCTATTTAAGTTATTAAATATATCATACAAGAAAAAAATGGATTTAACTATTGATGTTGAAGATTATAAATTAAATGTGAGGGCTACAGTAATAATTGAACATAATGGAAAGATTTTAGTACATAGAAACGTAAATTCTAACCATTATGCTTTAATGGGAGGAAGAGTTAAAATTGGAGAGGACTCAGAAACTACAGTAAAAAGAGAAGTTATGGAAGAATTAGGCAAAAAAATAGAGGTTATTGGATATGTTACAACAATAGAGAATTTTTTTGAAATGAAAGGTTCTAAATATCATGAAATATTATTCGTACATAAAGCAGAATTTGTTGATGAGGAAGATAAAAAAATAGAGTATACTTTAAAAAATATTGAAGGAGAGGATTGTCTTAAATATGAATGGTTAGACATTTCTAAAATCGATGAATATCCATTGCTTCCAACATCAATAAAAAGTGTATTAAAAGAAAATAAATTTCCTGTTCACAAAATTAATAAAGACATTTAACTTTTTTTATAAAACTAAACTATGATGAAAGAAATGAGGAGAATTATGGCAGAATTTTGGGATATATATGATGAAAATCGAAATAAAACAGGTAATTTAGCCCAGAGAGATGGATACGAATTTAAAGATGGAGAATATCATATTGTCGTAACTGGAATAATTTTCAATTCAAAATACGAAATATTGATAAGTAAAAGAGCTTCTTGGAAGAAATATGGAGGACTATGGGAATGTAATGGTGGTTCAATATTAGCAGGAGAAACAAGCTTGGAAGGAATTTTAAGAGAATTAAAAGAAGAACTAGGTATATCATTTACGGAAAAAGATGCAATTTTTTTGAAAGAAGTTAAAAGAGATAAAAAAGTACCAGACTTTAAAGATTTATGGATATTTCAAAAAAATATTTCAATTAATGAGATTACATTTCCTGATGGAGAAGCAACTGAAGCTAAATGGGTTACAATTAAACAATTTATAAATATGTATAATAATAAAGAAATTGTTCCAACAATTGATTTTGGAGAAGAAGAATATAAATTGGCTGTTGAAATTCTAAAGAAGAAAAAATTAGAAAGATATTATAATAATACAGAAGCAGATACTCCAAAGAAAAATGTAAAGTATTTTGTAGATAATATAAGTCCAACTTTTGGGAAAGCAATTGATATTGGCTGTGGATCTGGTAATGATTCTGTTTATTTAATAAAAAATGGATGGAGTGTTGTTTCAATTGACAAAGAAAATGTAGGAGAAAGAATTTCAAAAAGGCTAGATGCTGAAGAACAAAAAAGATTTAAGTTTCAACAACAAAATTTTAATGATATGAAATTGGAAAAAGCAGATCTAATTGTGGCTAATTATAGTTTGCCGTTTTGCAATAATGAAAAAATAAATTATGTGTGGAAAAATATTGTAAATAGCATAAGAACAAATGGTTATTTTGTTGGAAACTTTTTTGGAATAAAAGATTCTTGGAATAAAGCTGAATCTAATATGACATTTTTTACAAAAGAGCAGGTACTAAATTTATTTGATGAATTTGATATTATTAAATTTAATGAAGTAGAAAAAGAAGGTTTAACAGGTCTTGGAAATATGAAACATTGGCATATTTTTAATGTTATAGCAAAGAAAAAATAATAAAAAAGCACTATATAGCAAAATGTAGTGCTTTTTATAAATTTAAAACCCAATAATCTCATTATAACAGCTAATAGCAAAATTATCAGTCATACCAGAAATATAATAAATAATAGCCTTATAAAAATCCGTGGAAACAGACATATCAAAAATAACTTTATTTTTCAAATTAGAATTAGACCTATCAGTCAAATTCCAATACTTCTTAATCCAATCAACAAAACTAGAAATAAGAACAGGATAGAAAACCTTAATAGAATTCAATTTTTCCAAAGTATTTTCATTATCATAACATTCAGCCAAAACATTAAAAATCTGATTAATAACAAGCCTAAAATAATCAAAAGGATATTGAAGATGTTTGTTAAAATAAATATGTTCATAATTAAATTTTTTAATATCATTTAACAATTTCAAATTTTCATCAGAAAAACGAAGACCATTTTCAGGTGAAGAATTTGAACAAATATCATAAATTAAAGTATTAATAATATTAGAATTATTAATCTTTTGAGCTCTATCATATTTTAATAAATCATAAAGTTCATCCAAATGATTATCAATAATATGTAAATATATTGCATCTTCGATATCACGAATTATATAAGAAATTTTGTCAGAAATTTTTACAACACAACCTTCCCAAGTATAAGGGCTATATTGATTAGGATAAGTATAATTGTTCAAATCAATATAACCATTTCTAGGCTTTATACAATTTTCATCAATTTCACCACAATGCGAAATAATACCATCTCTAACAGCATAGGTTAAATTCATGTTTTCAAAATTAGAATTACAATCTTCTAATAATTCAATATTATCAACAATGTTAACACCATTTTTTTCATGCCAAAAAGAATCTCCGATATATTTTTTTGATATTTCAGATAAAATTCTTTCACCTTGGTGACCAAATGGTGCATGGCCTAAATCATGTCCAATAGAAATGGCTTTAGTTAATTCTGTATTTAAACCTAATGTATTAGAGATAGTGTAGCTAATAGAATCAACATGGCTAACATGTTCCATTCTTGTACAGATATGATCACTTGTAGGCGAAAAAAATACTTGTGTTTTATGTTTCATTCTTTTATAAGCATTTGAATGTAAAATTCTATTGTAATCACGTTCAAAATCACTTCTTAAATCATTCTCTCTCTTATAGATTTCTTTTTCTCTATGTATTAAATTGTTCCATTTTGGATTATTAATATCAGCTTTTTCATTTATAAATTTTTTCATAAAATCAATCCTTTCAAAATGATGTAGTAAAATTATACAATAAAATTAATAAAAAATCTAGATAATAGATTGAGTTAGAAGTATAAAATATTTACAATGTGAAGAATAAAAAGTAAAATAGTATCAAATTTATAAAATAAGTAAAAACAAAAAGCATATTCAAAAAAATATATCGTCGAATATAGTATTTTACAAGAAATTATGATATTATTTATGTTTATAAAAGGAATAAATCCTAAAACAAAATTAAAGAAAGGAATGTGGAATTATGGAAGCAAAACCTATGAAAATTTTGATTATAGAGGACGATATTAATGATTGTAACAATTTTATTAATTGTGTAAAAAATAGAAATGATGTAGAAATTGTTGCAATAACAGATTCAGACATAGATGGATTAAGATATGCTAAAACATTAAGGCCAGAAGGAATTGTTTTGGATTTAGAGCTGAATAATAGTTCATCTGGCAATGTAGATTCTTTGGATTTTGTTACAAATTTACAAGCTCTAAATTTAGAATATATGCCAATAGTAATAGTTACAACACATGTTAATTCGAAAAAAACATATGATATTTTACATAGAGAAGGTGTTGATTTTATATTGTATAAAGATCATCCAAATTATTCTGCAAATTTAGTATTGAATCATTTTATAAGTATGAGACAAGCAGAGAATGTTCAAAGTACGCAAAAGAATGTAGAAGAGGTATTAAAAGATAGGAAAAGTAAGATTTCAAGTTGTATAAATAAAGAATTAGAATTAGTTGGAATAACTTCAAAATTAAAAGGAAAACAATATATTCATGATGCAATTTTATATTTGATTGAAAATGATAATGATAATTCTAATCTTATAGCATATTTATCAAAAATACATAAAAAATCTGCAACAACAATTACAAATGGAATACAAAATGCAATCTTTCATGCATGGAGAATTACTCCTGTTGAAGATTTAACTAGACATTATACTGCAAGAGTTAATTATGAAACTGGAGTACCAACTCCAATGGAGTTTATATATTATTATAAAGATAAAATAAAAATGATGATTTAATAAAAGGACTGATTAAAAATCTGTCCTTTTATTTTTTTTGTTTAAATTGGTAAAAAAAATAGTATTGAATAATTTTTTATAGGAAAAAATTGTGGCTAGAAAATTCAAAGAACGAAAATTATATATTAAAAAAAATTAATAGAATATGTTAAAAATAACAAAAAATTACAAAAGTCAAACTAAAAAAATTTAAAAAATACAAAATTAATAGATGTTTTTCTATCACTAAAAACCGCTTGATTTAAGGCTTATGGTGATATTTTTATTATAGCAAAACAATATGGACCGAGCACAAAAGATAAAAAGGTGGTGGAAAAACTATGGACTGGTGGGACGAATTAATGGAATGGATTAGAAAATGGTGGGTATAAAATTTACTAGATTTAATAAAGATAGGCGATATAAGGTAAATCCTAATATTGCTTATCTTTTTATTTTGAGTTATAATTGATGCTAAGGAGATTGGTATATGAATGATTTTTTTAATGTTACTAATAATATAGATATAGTTATAAAATGTATTATAATTATTTTTACACAAATAACATGTTATAAGATTATAAATGATAATAAATATATAACGATTTCTAAGTGTGTTGGCTATGCTACATCAATTATTTTGTCAATTTTGATGAAATTTATAGAGTATAAAACAGATTTATTTTGTAGTACTATTGTTTTGGTTTTCTTGATGAGTTTTATTTTTTTGTTTATATCAAAGAAAAAGATTGGATATAGTTTAATTTTAACTATAATAAGTTTAGCAATAAACTATGTGATATATTTTATTTCATTAATTATAGCATTTTTAATAACAAATGGAATTGGAAATAAGAAAAATGATAGTGTTAATGTATTAATAATTGTTATATGTAATATGATAATATTGATATTAGGATTTAAAAATAAGAAGATAAAATATGGTATAATTTCATTGCAAAACAATTTAAACAATGAATATATCGAATTATTAATATTAACAATAAGTGTAGGAATATTATTTATAGGCATAATATTCTCAAACAAAATAATAGTATCAATAAATAACTATTTTTGTATATTTATTATATTAGGAATACTAATGTTAATAACAATTCAAAAATCACTTCAATTATATTATAAGCAACAAATGTTAATAAAAGACTTAAAAGAAACCAAAGAAGAATTAGAAAAGAAAAATAAAGAAATTCAGGAATTAGAAAATGAGAATATAGAAATCAGTAAAAAAAGACATACAATAGTTCATAAGCAGAAATCATTAGAACGTAAATTAGAAGAGATAATAATGAAATCAGAAATAAGTACAGAAGAAGCAGTAAAAGTAAAAGTAAGATTAGAAAAGTTAAATAGTGAAATATATAATAAGAAAGAGGTAATCGAATTAGACAAAACTGGAATAGAAAACATAGATGATATGTTAAAATATATGCAAATAGAATGTATAAAGAATAAAATAGATTTTACATTAAAAATTACAGGAAATATATATTATATGATTAACAATCTTATAAATAAAGAAGATTTAGAAACTCTTTTAGCAGATCATATAAAAGATGCAATAATTGCAATTAATCATACAGAAAATATAAATAAAAGTATATTAGTAAGATTAGGTGATATTGACGGAAATTATGGATTATATATTTATGATTCAGGAGTTGAATTTCCAAAAGAAGTATTAGAAAATTTAGGAAAAAAGCCATGTACTACATATAAAAATGAAGGTGGTACAGGAATGGGATTCATGAATACATTTGATACATTAAGAAAGTGTAATGCAAGTTTAATTATTGAGGAATTAAATGAACCAAAAGAAGATAATTATACAAAAATAGTTGAAATAAAATTTGATAAAAAGAATGAATTTAAAGTAAATTCATATAAAAATAAAAATCGTTAAGTAACATACTTAATGTTTGGCATAATTGTAACAGTTATTGAATTTTCAGTATTATTGAATTCTTTATATTTTTAAATTAATTTAATGAATATATACTTTTTATTGACTTTAATAGTTTTTATTGATAATATTTAATTAAATAAAAATCATTAAGTATGTTACTTAATGAAAAAAGGAGAAAAATATGAAAACAAAAGAAAATAAAGGGGTAACATTGATAGCATTAGTAGTAACAATAATAATAATGCTAATATTAGCAGGAGTAACAATATCAACCTTAACAGGAAATAGTGGAATAAGTAGTAATGCAAATCAAGCAAGAATACAAAATGAATTAGCACAATATAAAGAACAAATGGAATTATATTTAGCAGAAAAAAAGGTCGAAAATTATGATTTTTTTATTGAAAGTCTAAATGCTGGAAAGGAATCACTTATATATGACGGAAAGCCAGATGATGAAAAAGGAAATATAAAAACCATAATACCAAATATAGCAGATGAATATATTGAGTGTTTGCAAATAATAAATGGAGAATTATATATAAAAACAAAAGATGAAAAGAAAATAAAAGCAGCGCAACAATTAGGAATCCAGGTAAATCCATTTGATATAACAGATGATGGAGAATTATTATCAACTAAAGCCAATTTGAAATTAATAAATGGTGAAGGAACGCTAGCATTACCAAGTCTTGTAAGTAAAATTGGAATGGGAGCTTTTTCTGGTGTTGAAGGACTTAAAACAATAATAATACCAAATAGTGTAAAAGAAATAGGAGATTATGCATTTTCATATAACAAAGAAATAGAAAGAGTTATTATTGAAGGGGATTTAAAAAGAGTTGGTCATTATGCATTTGATCAAGCAACTAATTTAAAAGAAATTAATTTGCCAGATTCTATTTCAGAAATAGGAGTATTTGCTTTTAGAAATACTCAAATAAGTGAAATAACAGTACCAAAAAATGTAAAAACTATATCTTTTTTAACATTTGGAAATTGTGGTAAACTAAAAAAGATAGTATTACAAGAAGGACTAAAAACTATAGAAGGAAATGCTATTGGAGGACCAGTTGAATCAATTTCACTTCCATCAACAGTCACATCTATAAATGCTCAAGCATTTATAGATTGTTATAATTTAATTAATATAGATGTAAGTAAAAACAATAATTTTATATTTGAATCTGGAAAATTGTATAATAAAAATAAAACTGAAATAGTATTTATAACCAAAAAAGCACTTGCAAATCAAAATGTATTCACAATTAATGATGGTGTAGAATATTTTAATACAGACATAAGTTCATATTCTAATATAAAAAAGCTAATAATTCCTGCAAGTTTGAAAAGTATTTCAGCATATATATTACCATCATCAATTAATGAAATAGAAGTAAAAGCAGGAAATGCAAACTTTATTTCAGAAAATAGTATTTTATATAATAAAAATACTAATCAACTAATAGTATGTTATTCTAAAAATGCAAATGTTACTATACAAGAAGGAATAAAATCAATATCTAGTTATGCATTTAAGCTTTCATCAGGAATAAAAGAATTAACATTTCCAGAATCATTAGAAACAATAAGTGGACGTTCATTGGATTATATGTATAGTATTCAAAATATAAATATGGGAAAAAACGTAAAATCAATAGATCCGTTGTTTAGACCTGGAAATTATAGTGGAAATATTAATATTGATTCACAAAATCCATATTATGTAGTTGAAAATAAAATATTATATAAAAAGAATAATGGAAAGAAAGATACATTAGTAAGTGTATTGTATAAGATTGACGGAACTATAGAATTAGATTCGAGAGTAAAAACAATAGGCTATTATTCATTTTATGGTCAATCTAGTTTAAAAGAATTAGTAGTTCCAAAAGGAATAGAAAAGATAGAGGCATCAGCATTTACAAATTGTCCTAGTCTTTTAAAAATTGAGATTCCAAAGACAGTAAAAAGTATTGGAGATTCATGTTTTTCAGATAATACGTCTTCATTAGAAGAGATATTGATAAAGAATAAAGAGGACTCTATTACTGGGGCACCATGGGGAGCTGCAAAAGGAATGAAGGTTGTTCAATGGGAAAAATAATATAAGAAAATATTATACTTGACATAAATATATATAATGCTTGAGGCTATTGATTTTCAATGACAAAAGCCTTATAATAAATAATGTAAGCAGAAACTGTTGATCTGGCAGTGCCAGAAGGAGGAAAAAATGAGTAGGATCATAATTAATATGATGTATTAATTATTTTCGGCTTGCCGGCCACGCTATAAGCGGAGGAGAGCAAAAATGTATAATGATACTAGTTGACCTCAGAGGCTGTTCCGAATGGAACAGCCTCTTTTTATATACTAGGAAAGTTCTCTGAACTTCCTAGTATATAAAAGCTACAATCGCTAGCCCTTTGAGATTTTCTCCTTTTAGTCGAAAACTCAAATCGGGCGAGAACAAAGGGCAACTATGTTGCTTTGTTCTGTATAAAAATAAGAAAAATTTATTTCAAAATCCAATTGCAAATAAACACAAAATGTGATAGCATAATGCAAGACGAAAAAAGAGAAAAAGAAGGTGAAAAAAGTGCCAGAAACAGAGCAAAAACATAAAAGCAGAAAAATAGGAGATTTATTTAGTGATTATAAAACAAATAGTAATATAGAAGATGCAGAAATAGCAAGAATGAATTTACTAAAAAAGATAAAAACATTAGAAATAGAAATGCAAGCAAAAGAATATATAGAAATAAAAGAAATATGGTACTTTGAAAAATTCTTAAGACAAAGATTTCAATTTGAGCAAGTGCATATAAAAATAAAATATGCAGAAGGAGTAAGAAAAAAGCCAATAGCAGATGAGTGGGAAAATATAGTATGTTTAATGGCACATAAATATCCTTTAATGAAACCATTATTATTATTAAAAAGTCAAATTGAAGTAACAGAAAATCAAATAAATGTATATATGAAAATACAAGGTGCAGATTTTCTAAAAGCAAGAAAATTAGATAGAGAACTAGAAAGTGTAATAGAAAACATATTTGGAAAGAAATATATAGTAAACATAGAAGAAAGAATAAATGCAGAAGAAGTATTAAAACAAAAAGAAAAAGCAAAACAAGTACAACAAAAAGCAATAGAAAATGTAATGAGAGAAGCAATGGAAGCACAAAGAATGGCAGCAGAAAAACAAGCACAAAATAGTGGAGAAAATATGCAAAATAATCATCAACAACAGAGTCATCAAAATCCATCAGCACAAAATTATGAACAATATCCAGCAAGTGAAATGCCACCAATACCAGAAGGTGTATATAATGATGCAGATTATGCAATGCCAACAGATGCAGATATGGGATATATACCAGAAATGCCAGAAAATGAAGAACCTTCAAATATAATCTTTGGTAAGCCATCAAGGGCAAAAGAAACACTATTCAAAATAAAAGATATAACATCAAATGATAGTAGAGTAACAATTGAAGGAAGAATAGTAAGTTGTGAATGTAAAGAAACAAAAACAGGAAAAGGAATGTTAATCTTTGAAATATATGATGGAACAGGAATAATGAACTGTAAAGCATTTGCAAAAGATATAACAGAAGGAAATGAAGTATCAGAAAAAATTCAATCTGCAAAAGCAATAAAAGTAACAGGAAAATCAGGAATGGATGCTTATGCTGGTGATTTAACAGTAATGGCAAATATTATAATAGAAATTTCAGATGAAGGAATGCCACAATTACCAGAAGAAGACACAAGTTCACCATTAATATTAGGAAACTCAATGAATATATCAGATCCATTAGTAAAAATAACAGACTTAAATGCAGAATCTGGAAATGTATGTATAGATGGTGAAATACTTGGAATGGAAGACAAAGAAACAAAAACAGGAAAAGTAATATTAAGTATAAATATATATGATGGAACAAGTACAATGACATGTAAAGCATTTTTACCAGGAAAAAATGCAAAAAACATTGTAAAAAGATTAGGAAAAACAAAAGCAGTAAAATTAGCAGGAAGAGCGCAAATGGATGCTTTTTCAAATGAATTAACAATAATGGCAAATACAATAGTTGAATCAACTCCATTACCAAAAACAACAAGAGAAGATAAAGCAGAAGTAAAAAGAGTAGAATTACATATGCACACCAAAATGAGTGCAATGGATGCAATGACATCAGCAACAGACTTAATAAAAAGAGCAATGAGTTGGGGAATGAAATCAATAGCAATAACAGACCATGGAGTAGTACAAGCATTCCCAG
>OGKG01000137.1_pt1 | contig 84871 bp, 68 predicted proteins | sample 1572201 | NCBI WGS metagenome assembly OGKG01 (sample SAMEA2582146, study PRJEB24529) | metagenome | biome: Human gut stool | place: China | collected 2011 | reverse complement strand
ATTCGGAAATCCCGCATGAATGGATTCGAAAAGTACGACAAACCGCGTATGAACCGGCTTCACTGAGAAACCAGAAGAAAATAAATGAAGCAACCTACAGGCGTGTGTACAGAGTTTACAAAAATAAGACGAAGGAGGTTGCATAGCAATGGATGGAGAAAACAATGAGTTTCGTGTGCCGATGCAGATGGTCAGCAATCGAGACAGGGTGGACCAGATAAACGTTGTGTTTTACGGTCGTGTCAGCACACAACATGAGCAGCAGATGGGAGCTTTTGATAATCAAATGGACTGGAAGAAAATGCTCCTGCAGAATCATCCTAACTGGAATTTGGTTGGAGAATACTCGGACAGGGGCATCACTGGTACGGATGCAAAGCTAAGAAAAGAATTTCAGAAGATGTACCATGACGCAGAAAATTCTGTAAAGAATGGCGATGACAAACCGTTTGATTTAATTGTCACCAGAGAGGTGTGCAGGTTCAGCAGAAATACAGTGGATTCCCTGCTCTATGTACGCAAGTACAAAAAAACTGGGGATTGAGATTTTCTTTTTCAATGACGGCATCTGGAGCTGTGACAGTGACGGAGAACTTAGACTGACTCTGATGTCAGGATTTGCACAGGATGAAGCAAGAAAGACTTCGGAGCGTGTAAGCAGTGGTCATGAAACCTGTCGTGCGAAAGGCGTACTGTTTGGTAATGGCAATATACTGGGCTATGATTTGGTCAGAAATGAGGACACCACAAAAAATACATATGTCCAGAACTCTGATGCAGATACCATCAGATGCATTTATAAATGGTACATGGAAGGATTCGGGGAAAAGGCAATTGTCACAAAGCTGATTGAAGGAGGTTACACAAATACCATCGGCAAGGTAAGCTGGACGCCATCCAACATTTCCAAAATCATTTCCAATAAAACCTATGCGGGATACAAAGGATATTTCAAAAGACGCACAACGGATTTCTTGGAACATTCCAGGGAAAAGCTGGATGAGGATGCACACATGTACATAAAAGGGGACTGGAAACCAATCATATAATTGGAAGATTGTGAGAAGGTGCAAAGAATCAGGATGAGTAAGCGCAGGGAAGGAGTAATTGGTCACAACCGTGGCAAAGGCAAGAAGCAGGCAAAAGATAAATGGTGCAGAAAATTGTTTTGTGATTGTGGGCGCATCTACAAGAGATACAAGTGGCGGACGAATAAAGACGGCACTGCCGGATACGGATACCAGTGCAGAAACACATTGGAGAATAGGAAGCGTTCTTTTCGTATTGCTAATGGTCTCTCTGGCGAAGGCTTCTGTGACATGGGTTCCATACCTGAGTGGAAACTGGCATACCAGCTCAAAAACATCATGGAATACTTAGTACAGGATACGGATAATATGGTAGAGGAACTGTACAGTACCATTGAGGAAATGTACACGGAAGAGGAAGAACATGTGGAGTATCGTCAGATGGAAAGGCTGGAGAACGAGCAGAAACGTTTGGAATTTCGTTTGGATAGTCTCATGGATAAGTGGCTTGACGGAAATGTACTAGATGATAAGTACGAGCAGAAAAAGAAGGAACTGAGTGCTCAGCTGGACAAGATTAAACAGCAGATTGGTTCTTTTGCAAAGCCCGTAGTAGATGAGGTAAAGGTGATGCCGAGTGCGAAACGTGAACAGAAACTGTCAGACATTAGAGAAACCCTTGGAGGTATGGTGGATTTGTCAAAGAAAAATATTGACGAAAGCTTTGTAGATGAGATGGTAGCAAGAATTACACCGACAGAGCAAAATGTGTACCGATGGTACATGAACGTAGGCGGCAATGGTATGCTGCCAATCAAGTTTCAGAAAAAAGACTACGTTCTTTTGGATGAGCTTACACTTGGCTATGAGAAAGCCAGAGAGTACCGCAGACAAAATGGTTCCTATCTGCGTACAAACCAATGGGAGAATATTAAAGTGCAGATATTCGTTCTCAGGTAGGCAAAGATTGATTTCTATAAGTGAAGGGAAGAAGCGTGTAGAAAAATGCATGCTTCTTCTTTTTTTTGTCCGTCAGAGTACCACAAGGGAAGCGTCAGCCAAAACAACGTACCAGCAAGCCAAAGCACCGATAACCAGCGTCTACCAAACAAGCACTGTTAAAATGACAAAACACCAGACAAGCCAGTCTCCGCCAAGTCGACATTCACCCAATCGGCAAGCACTCAGGCAAGAAAATCTAAGCCAAAACAAATAGTGCACCACCACAGGCAACGCCCCGCAAAATCGCATTTCGGGGCTGACAGTCGTCCTTTGAGCATGCCAAAATTTTGCCCCTGACGCATCAGAGAGCAGCCCTAGACGGCACACAAAAAAAGTTGGCCATGAGCCCATCTAAAGGGCGCGGCTAAAAGTCCTAAAAGCGGATTTGAGAGAAAATGAATAAAAGAGATAAAAATATAGGGCTCTGGTGGATGGGGAGCGGGTTTTCGGGAAAACGGGAAATCAGGATAGGTAGCTATTGTGCAATATGCATTATAATGATAAAATATTGATATATATATTAGGTTACAACATATGACTTGTGAAGGGAGCGCTATTAATAGTTAGAATACAACTGTACCAAAAGAGAAAAGTTTGCAAGTCATCCTAAACATGAGAATAAAAATGGGGAGTTACATTTGTTGTGTGAATTAACAAATAGGTTAAAAGGGGAGAAATGACTAGTGGATAAATTAAATTTAGGAACAAGAGTGGAATTGTTTGCGATATGCACATCATTAGAATATGATTTAAAGAAATATATTGTTGAGAGTAATTCAAAAATATATTTTACAGAAGAGATGATTGAAAAAGCGAAATCCCGAAAAAAGAATGTAGAAACTGAAGAAGAGATACTTAATCAGCTAGATTTGAAGGATTTTGTTGACATTGTAATTGCATCGCCATATGAGTATAGGATAAATATGGAAAAAGCGAAAACACTAGAGAAATATTTTTCTCATATAATACCAGTACGTAACAGAGTGATGCATACAAAACCGCTCGAGCTAGGGGATAGGGCTTTGTTGGCAGAGGTCATCCAAGATATCAATGAGTGTATTCCTTGGATTTTTTGGGATGAAGTAGGAAAAACAAAAAATATTATTGAGAGTGGAAGTGGTGAATTATATTCACATAAATATATAGAAATAAAAGAGTATAATCCCAAAGTATATCATAATTTACCAAATCCTGAATTTGATGATACAGGATTTATTGGAAGAAAACGTGATATTAACGAAATTACAGAGTTATTATTGAATAAAAAGAATCAGGTGATTTCTGTTGTAGGAAATGGAGGAATGGGGAAAACGGCGACTGTGGTGAAAACATTGTATGATTTAGTTGATCGAGTTGATAATCCTTTTGAGGCGATTCTTTGGATTACATTAAAGACTAAAACACTTTCTCGGGGAGAATTTGTAGAAATTAATGATGGAATTAGATGCATACCAGATATATATATTCAGGGAAGAAACTTCATAGTAAACGATGATACTGTAGAACCCATGGAATGCATTTTAGAGTTTATGAAAGAGTTTAATACACTACTGGTATTAGATAACATGGAGACAATTAATACAGGTGATATTAATTATTTTATTCGCCAAATACCAGAAAACTCAAAAGTTTTAATTACGTCGAGATTAGGCTTAGGAGAGTTTGAGGTACGTCAAAAGTTAGAAGGGATGGAAAAAAATGATGCTATTATATATTTTAGGGAATTGTCTCAATATTATGGTTTGAAAGTTCATCAGCAGGACAATGAAAAAATTTACAAAATAATTAGTAAAGATTTATATAATAATCCACTTTCGATAAAATGGTTTTTAAGTGGAATATATACTGGTGCAAGTGAAAAGCAATTACTTGCCCATAAAGATGATTTGATTGATTTCTGTATTTCGAATGTGTTTGATAAGCTGAAATTGATATCAAAAAAAATATTACAATTGTTTTTGCTAGAAAAACAAAAGCTGACATATGGGATGATAGAGTATTATATTGATGGGGAAGATGTATCAATTAGAGATGCTATTAACGAATTATTGACAACGTACATGATTCAAGCATCCTCTGGATTTTATGTTATGAATGATATGTCGAGAGAATATATTTCAAATAATTATCCACCTGATAATGAATTTGTAAAAAGAATTTTTACTAAAAGAAAACAATTGAAGCAGATTATACAAGAAGTAAAAGTGTATGGTGAGAATGCTCCATTTAATCCTAATACAATTTCTTCGAATTTAAGCAACGTAGATAGGCAACTAGCCACATATTATTTGCATAAGGCATTGGAATTAGGGAAACAAAAACAATGGGATAAATGTGAGGAAAATCTTGAGAAAGCTGCTAGCATCGAACCTGATTTTTTTGAAGTATATAAGGTGAAAGCTTTTTTGTATGCTGAAAAAGGAGAGTTATATGGAGCAATACAGAATTATGATATAGCACTTACAAAATGTCAGAATGATAATGAGAAAGCAAAAGTCTGCTATTTAGTCTCCGTTTTTTACACTATAAAAATGCAAGAGATAGATAGCGCAATTAAGTATATCAATATGGCAGATGACTATTTACCGAACACTAATGAAATATTGTTAGAGAAGGTAAGGGTGTATACATATTCAGGAAAATATGAAGAGGCGGAAAAAGCATGGCATTATGCTAAAGAACAAGATCTGCATCCTAATTTACGCACCTTAAATATTATGGCTAATAGATTTATGGAGTTAAAGCGACGGCAAGCAGAACTTGTACATATGCGTGATTTTGAAGATAAATACGAATTACTTCATACTGGAATTTGTAGTCTATCAGAAATTGGGCGTATAGATGATAAAACGACAATTACCTTGTTGAAATTGTTGACTGATTTATCTTATTTATATTTTTATGATAAGGCTATGGAGTTAATGGCGGAAGTCGTGGAAAAGTATTCTTATGAGATATCAAGAATAGACCAAAATTCGAAAGAAAAATTGATATCTAACTTGAAAAAGCATAAGGAAGAAATAAATAGTTTTTATTATGGAAGAATATATAATAAACTATATAATTTCAAAAATGAATCAAAAGAAATTGAAGGTGAAAACGAAGGGGTAGTTACCAAAATTATTAATTCATATGGATTTATTTCAAATAATCGTCATAGTTATAAAAATGGGATATTTTTTTCGAAAAACAATGCCTATCCAGATATAAAAGTAGGAGATATGGTTACTTTTGATATTTATACAAATAGTAAGGGTGAAGCGGCTAAAAATATAAAAAGAAAAATTGATTAAATTAACGGAAGTAATTTATGCCAATTGCTCCTTCATGCACTCTACACTCCACAGGCAGCTATCGCTGACAAGTAGGGCATCGTAAAAGATAGTCTATTAGATTAAGTGAAATAATGAAGACCGTCAATACACTAAGATTAGTGCATTGGCGGTCTTTTGTGTTGACACGCTACGATGGATGAAATATCATAATAACAGAAAAAGGTAAAAGCAGAACTATCTGATTGCTTTATATGATCGGAAAATACGGACAATATTTTTTGAATTAATGGAAATGAATCTAATCTAAACATACAAGGTGATCATAATGAACAAAACGAAAAAAGAAACAGCCTATTACCATCTTCCGGGCTTATTTGAATTTTATGAATTATATCGCAAATTTCTGGCATTGTTTTATGAGCACAGAGAATATTTTTATGACTGGTGCGAGATCGGTTCTATCTATGGTGCACCGGCAGATTGCCTGTGGGGAGGCGGGCGTGCGGGTTTTGGAGAAGACCATGCACAGGATGTTCTTACTTTGATGCAAAAGTACGGGATTTCCGCCAGACTGACATTTAGCAATTCTTTGTTACGAGAGGCACATTTGTCGGATAAAAAGTGTAATGCATTATGTGCATTATTTGAAAATGGAATGCTGGATCAAAATTTTAGTTTCAAAGAAAAAGAAAAGCCAGATCGGAATTTTAGTATTGACAAAGGAAAAGAAAAGCTGAATCAGGATTTTAGTATTGGTGAAGAAAAAGAAAAGTCAGATCAGAATTTAGGATGGAAAAAGGAAACAGAACTGTTAGATCGGTATTCGGATAGTAAACAGGAAAAAGGGCTGTTAGAGCCGGAGCTGATAAAAAAGCAGGAAAATGGTGTGATCGTGCATTCGGATCTTCTGTTAGAATATTTGAAAAGAAATTATCCAAAGCTGTATTTGGTGTCTTCAACGACAAAAGTATTAACAGATTTCGATGCATTGATCGAGGAAGTAAACAGAAAAGATTTTCGTTATGTTGTGCCGGACTTTCGGTTAAATAAAGCATTTGACAGGCTGGCAGGGATGACAGAAGAACAAAAAGACAAAGTAGAATTTTTAGTAAATGAATGCTGTTATATTGGATGTACAGACAGAAAGAAATGTTATGAAGCAGTCAGCAGAAAGAATCTCGGAGAAAGAACACAGCATATATGCAATGCACCGGAAGCAGGGAGTGGCTATCTTTTTTCAAAAGCAATGAAAAATCCATCGTTTATCGGCATAGAAGAGATAAAAAATAAATATCTGCCGATGGGATTTTCGAACTTTAAGATAGAAGGACGCAGTCTGGGCAGTGCCCTGGTACTGGAATTTTTGTTGTATTATATGACGAAACCGGAGTACCAGCTTCGTGTCAGAGAAGAAATCTATCTGGATAATATGCTGGATCTGTTTTAAAAATACAGGAGGGAGTAATCAGAGATGAAAATACAGTCAGTTGCAATTCTGGGAGCGGGGGCGGTCGGCTCTTATGTTATCTGGGGATTGTCACAAAAAGAAGAGATCGAATTAGGCGTTATTGCCGAGGGAGAAAGAAAGGAGCGTTTACAACAAAACGGCTGCAAGATCAATGGAAAAGTATATCGCCCGAATGTATGGACACCTAAGGAAGCGTGTGGTGTTGATCTGCTGATCGTTGCATTAAAATATGGTGCATTACCGGAAGCGATGGAAAGTATACACAAAGCAGTCGGTGAACATACCATTGTCATGAGTCTGATGAATGGTGTTGACAGTGAAGAACTGATCGCAAAGCATATTGGCAAAGAAAAGTTATTATATTCTCTGATTAAAGTAGCTTCACATAAAGAAAATGATGAATATATTTTTGATCCGGCAACTACGATCGGTATTATTTTTGGAGAACAGACACAGCCATATCAGAGTGAACGTGTCAAAGCAGTCGGAGAGCTGTTTGAAAATACAGGGATACATTATCGTGTGACAGAAGATATTATGGAAGAAATCTGGAGCAAGTTCCGTTTAAATGTATGCAATAATCTGCCGCAGGCAATTCTGGGAGCCGGTGTGGGCTGTTATGAGGACAGCATTCATATGAATGCGATCAGAGAAGGACTTCGTCAGGAATTAGAAGCAATCGCACAGGCAAAAGGAATTGATCTTAGTAAAGTATCGGCTACATCTTTGCATGGAAGTGCAGTAAAAAAGAATGCACGTTTTTCGACATTGCAAGATCTGGATGCCGGTCGACATACTGAGATTGATATGTTTTCAAAAGCATTGGCAGATATGGGAAAGGAACTTGGAATTGCAACACCATACAACGAATTTACTTATCATATGATCAAAGCACTGGAAGAAAAGAATGACGGAATCTTTGACTATACAAATGACACAGAGGCAACCTGCTCGAAGTGATCATCGTTCAAAATATAAAATCAGAAAAATCGGTCAAAGCCGTTTTAGCAATGAAAAAGAAAATATATAAAAGCACAAAAAGCTATTTTTCAGAATGGAAAATAGATGGAGCAAACAACAGGCAGCGTCATTTGAACAAAATGAAAAATTAAAAAAGAAAACAAAGAAGAATCTATAAGGGGGGATGTGAAAAATCAACGATAAAGAAAAAGGAATCCATCAGAAAAAGAAGGGAGAAATAACATGAAGAATGGGGTTTATAAGAGAAAAAGTTTTGCTGTTCTGATTGTGGTTATCGCAATCCTGGCAGCATTTGGATGTGGCGTTTTTGTTCGCACAACTTCAAAAAAGCAGACAAAGAAAAAAGAAAATAAGGTTGTAACATTACGACTGACAGGAGATGGGATTGACTGGATCGGTAAGCAAAATGGCTGGTTTGCCGACCTTTTGCTGGAACGTTTCGGCTGCAAATTAGACATTCGTCCGGCAATGGAATACAGCGATCCGTTAAAAGAAGCAGATATCATTTTATGGGACGGAATTGCCGAGCCTGATTATGTAAAGAAAAGCGCTGACTTAACAAATGTCAAGAAAGAAAGAGTGGGCAGGTTTTGCCTTGCCGTAAATGCACATTCGAAACATAAAGACCTGGCAAACCGGTTTGTTGATTATCTGGATTCTCCAAAAGGAATGATGGAAATGCTTTATGGACCGGAAAAATCCTGCTGGTATTATAAGGATGGAAAAGCGTATCTTACAAATAACGGATATTCTTATATGGAAAATACATTATTGATGTATCCGGCAAAAAAAGCAAAACAGGATAGTTTTGCGATGGGATATCCACGTTTTATGTTTTTGCCATATGCAAGTAGTATGTTAGATCCGAATACAGGTGAAGCATATAACATTTTGCAAGTGAACAAAAGAAGATTGGAAACCGAAAAAGAAACGGAACAGCCGAAAAATAATTTAAAGATATGTTCTAATGTGAAGAAAATGCAGGTAAAATATGTCGGTGTCAATATGGATGAAATGGGGACAAAGGATCTGGATTCGGCACAGATTGCGACAGTTAAAGAATATTTTGATCGGATGTCGCTGAAAAAGAAAACATATAAAAAGGGTAAAAGTCCAAAAGATATACAAAAAGAGAGTATTGTTTATACAATGCAAGGTGGAAAATATAAAGAAGTGGTTTATTATCCGTTTAATCAATTTGCTGTTTCATTAGATGGAACATGGTATAGCGTCACGACAGATCAGGACAATCCGGAACCGATCAATGATCCGGCAGATGCATTTTTGATCGGAACGCAGAAAACAGGAACGCATTTTTATATTTATGGAAATGATTATGATATTTCCAAACAGGATGAAAATGTAGAGTATATTGAAGAAGGAATATCTGCCGGACGTTATGTGGTTGTAAAATGTCATTTAAAAAAGGGAAAATGTAATGAATATTTCATTTATGACCGCATTAAGCGAGCGTTTATCTATAAATTTACCGGCAATTATTTTACGTGGTATCAAAATGATATCATGCATGGCTATTATGCGGATCAGAATACGATCTACAGCTATGATGGAACAGTCTTTCAAAAGACAGATTGTAAAGGGGATGAGCGGATTGTTTATCTTGAACAGAAAAGTAAAAAGAAACTGAAATACTCGATCGCATCGTGGAGTACCGGGGAAATTCGTGAAAGCAAATATGATCTTGTTCAAAAGATTGCACAGGAATGACACGAGAAAAAACTTGCCAATTCATTCAAACGTTATGTATAATAACAATAGTTTTAACACAGTAAAAAAGAAAAGGAGATTAGAATATGAAGAAAACAAGATTTCAATTTAGTCTGGTTGCACTTCTTGCTCTTTTTGTTCTTTTTGGTGCATTTTCATCAAAGCCGGCAAAAGCAGCAGAAATCTACACAGGCAACAGTGATACGTTAGAAGGAGCAGTAAGCTGTCCTTTGGGATTAAACACAGAGTATTATACCACGTTAAAAGGATATACCGGTTATCTGAGTTTTGTTACACCGGCACAGGAAGGTTTTATCCGTGTTGAGTATAAGAATATTACAATGTCAGGCTGGAAATATTGCTATGTAAAGACAGCGGCAGGTGATACACTCGCATATGGTGACCGTTCTCAGGGAAACACAGCAAACTTTGAGTTAAAGAGTGAGACAGCCAATAACAATGGTGCTGCATTAGCTCCAAATACCAGATATTATATCCAGATCGGTCAGAATGACGAAACAGATATTAGCGGTAATGCCAAGATCACAGTACATTTTACAACAGATCTTAATTCTGATGGCAAAGCACAGGCTGAGACCGTTGCGTTGAATACACCGTATACAAGAAGCATTGATTCTACCGATTTAATGGATGAGGATTACTTTAAGTTTACTGCATTGACAAGTGGAATTCATCGTTTTACATTGACAAACACGACCGTGAATGCATGGTTAGATTATGAGATCCGCAAATGGAACACAGATGAACTTGTAAAAAATACGAACAATAATGATGTCAGAAGTGATATTTCAAATGGAAATACAGCAACACATGATATGATGTTAGAAGCCGGACAGACCTATTATCTGAAAGTATCGGAAAACAGAAGCGGTAATTATACTTTTATGATCAATAACCAGTCTGTTAAAAAGATTACGATGGTTTCTTCTAAAAACCTGCAGGTAGATCAGAGCTTTACATTAAATCCTGTCGTTTCACCATCGAATGCATTTAATCAGAATATTGAATATAAGAGCAGTAACGGTGATGTAGCAACGGTAAGCTCAGAAGGTGTAGTCAGAGCTTACAGACCGGGTAGTGCAGTGATCACGGCAACCGCAGAAGACGGAAGTAATGTCAGTGCAAAATGTACGATCTATGTATCACCATATGCACCGGGAACTCCATATCTGTCAAAAGCAACTTCTACTACGATCAAAATGACATGGAGCAGCGTATATAATGCAAGTGGATATTATATTTACAGAAAGAGCGGAAAATCTTGGAAGAAGATAGGCTCTACCAATAATGCGACATTCACGGTCAAGAAGTTAAAGAAAGCGACCGGATATCAGTTCCGTGTAGCGGCTTATAAGTCAATGGATGGTAAGAAGTATGTGTCCAAACTTTCGCAGACACTCTCTGTTGCAACGGCTCCGGGTAAATCAAAAGTAAGGAAGATCACCAAAAAAGCGAAAGATAAAGGCTGGTTTAGTGATACATACAGAGCGAAAGTACAGTGGAAGAAAGTCAAAGGTGCAAGTTACTATGAGCTGTATTATACAACACCGGGAAATTCTTATAAGTATCTGGCAGGAACGACTACAGGTACAAAAATAACGTTCGCAAGAAGCTATAGCCATGGTTATACAGGTTCTAAGAAAGTAAACTTCTATGTTGTAGCTGTAAAAAAATACAAAAATAATATCTCAAGATCAGGTTACTCAAAAAAGAAGAGTTACCGTATGCACTAATTAAAAATATTTAAAATGCGAACTCCTTTCGGAGTGAGTTTACAGTAAAAACTGTAAGTCACTTTGAAAGGAGTTTTTTATGGAATAGGAAAATGCTCGTATAGTAGCGGTACACCAGCAAGAATTGCTTTAGCAATTCTTGGAGTGCAAAGCGCTGGCTTTGCACTTTTTTATGGAATAGGAAAATGCTCGTATAGTAAAGGTACATCAACAAGAATTGCTTTAGCAATTCTTGTAGTGCAACGCGCCGGCGTTGCACTTTTTTATGGAGTAAAAAATTGCTTGTATAGTAGTGGCATATATAGCAAAGCGCAGGCTTTGCACTTTTTTATAGCGTAGAAAACTGACAGACGAGGATGTAATTACTACACAAAGGAAGATTATATGATTTGTTTCGATATAAAAAACGAGTAAACGGAAATTTTTGGTGCAACGAGTAAACGGAATTTTTTGGCTTCTTTACATTATTCTATAAAATGTGGTAGCATGGAAAAGATAAAAAAGTCGGCAAATAAAGAAAAGAGGAACAAAATGAAGTTAGGAAAGAGTATAAAGAAATATCTGTTTTTTCTTTCTATGCTATGCATGCTTTTCATAATGACCGGTTGTGGAAAGGAAAGTCAGTTTACAAAGATAGACGATAAGTATAAAACGACAGTGCAGCAGGGCGTATCGGATGATGCGGATGCGACACCTGACAGTACGGATACTTCTCAAACAGAGCAGACGATACAGCCTGACAGCACAAAAGAGCAGGAGGCAGACAAAAAAGGAAAGACAAAGAAAGAGAAAACCGCTACAAAGGATCAAAAGTCAAAAGACAATACAACAGACCAGACGGCTGATCCTAAAGCTTCTGAATCATCTCAGAAAGCCAGTGATTCGAAAAATAAAAACACGGCATTTGCAACAAAAAGTAAAAAAAATACCAGCAAAAAAAGCACATCAGCAAAAAGGAGTGCAGCAAATAAGAATACAAAATCCAATCAAACGACAAAAGATGCAAATAGTACAACGAACAATTCTTCTAAACAAAATGCATCACAACAAGACAACGCCTCTTCCAAAGAGGAAACCAAAGATTCCGATCAAAAGAAAGATACGGTTACACCGACAGCAGCGCCACAGCCGGATACCTGCACGATTTCCATTGACTGTAAGACAATCCTTGCAAACAAGTCGAATCTGAAAAGTTCAAAAGTGAACTTTGTACCAGCCGATGGTTTGATTTTAAAGAATACAACTGTAGAATTGAAAAAAAATGATACGGTATATGATATCTTATCGCGTGTGTGCAAAAGCAAAAAGATCCATATGGATGCAAATTACACACCTGCATATAAGACATATTATGTTCGTGGTATTCATCAATTATATGAGTTGGATTGTGGTAATCTTTCCGGCTGGACTTATCAGGTAAACGGTATCGTGCCAAACTATGGCTGCTCAAAGTATACCGTAAAAGCCGGTGATGTGATCGCATGGCGTTATACATGTGATGGCGGAAAAGATGTGAAATGAAGAAAAAGTCTGATTGGAATAATGCAGAAACAAAAATTTTACTTGAAATCATATAAAAAAATATGGCAATATCTATAAAAAATTGCATGCGAAAAGGAAAAGAGGAAAGGAATGTCAGAAAAGAATTGTTTTGGAAAGTGCCATCCGGTGGTACAAATGATCTATTGGCTCGTGATCCTTTTGACGACTGTTTTTTTGATGCATCCGGTTTTTCTGGGGGTTTCTTTTCTTGGAGCCTTTCTTTTGGGGATCCGGCAAAAAGGGATAAAAAAAGTTTTGTGGGTTTATGTTTGCAAGACCGTTCCTTTTTTTCTTTTGATTGCCTGTATCAATCCGGCATTTAATCATTATGGAGTGACAGAACTTTTCCGGTTAAAGACAGGACCGGTTACATTAGAAGCAATCGTATATGGTCTGGTGCTTGCTTTTGTCTTGTATATATCGGTGCTTTGGTTTAGTAGCTTTCATGAGATTATGACAACAGATCGTTTTGTCTATCTTTTCGGAAAACTGTCTCCTGATATTTCACTTGTTTTATCTATGGCAATGCGTTTTGTCCCAAGATTTACAAAACAGCTTAAAAAGATACGGATGGGGCAGCAGTGTATAGGAAGAGATATGGAAGGACAAAGCATTTTAAAGAAAGTCTGTATGGGTATACGTGAGATATCGATGCTTCTTACATGGGGACTTGAAAGCGGGATTGATACAGCAGATTCGATGCGAGCAAGAGGATATGGCACGGTAAAAAGGACAGCATATTCCATTTTTTCGTGGACAAAGCAAGATAAAAAGATTCTTTTGATTCTTTTTATCTGTTATGGAATCGTTCTTTTAGGGATCAGTCAGGGATATGCCTATGCATTATATGATCCGATAATACAGATTGCAGGTGTACCGTTGACAGCCAAAAGCCTGCTTTGTTATCTGGCATGGGCAGTCTGTTGCCTGCTTCCGGTCGGTACTGACTGGATCTAAGAAAGAAAATGGAATTCATGAACGATAAAATCTATAAGCACAAAGTGCGACAAGCGTGCAACGCATGGATTTTAGAGTTATTATATCAAAATCTATCTCGAAAATTTTCATTCAGAAGATACCGAGAGTGCGTAAAACTTGCAAAGGAGGATTGGTGTGAAGATAATTGAACTGAAAAAGTTAAGCTTTCGTTATTCCGGCGAAGATAAGGAGATATTGTCAGATATTGATCTGGCAATTGAAGAAGGCGGTTTTTATGTGATCTGTGGAGCAAGCGGAAGTGGAAAAAGTACATTACTTCGACAGTTAAAGACTTCTTTGCAGCCGGTAGGTCAAAGAAGTGGCAGGATTCTTTATTATGGAAGAGATTTAGAAGAAGTGTCACAATATACGCAAAGTGCCAAGATAGGATTTGTTTTTCAAAATCCTGATACACAGATCGTAACAGATAAGGTCTGGCATGAATTGGCTTTTGGGTTGGAAAGTATCGGTATGCCTCAGGATATGATCCGTGTCCGTGTCGCAGAAATGGCATCGTATTTTGGAATCCAAAACTGGTTTTATCAGTCTACAGATACCCTGTCCGGTGGGCAAAAGCAGCTTTTGAATCTGGCTTCCGTTATGGTAATGCATCCGAAAGTATTACTGTTAGATGAGCCGGTTTCCCAACTTGATCCGATCGCTGCGGCAGATTTTATGGCAACGATTCATAAATTGCATGCCGAATTTGGAATTACCGTGATCATGGCAGAGCATAGTTTGGAAGAAGTGGCAGCCTATGTGGACGAAGTGATTTTTATGAAAGAAGGCAGGCTGATCGCAAAAGGAAAGATGGAAGAACTGGGAAATATTCTTGAGACACATGATCCTTCAATGGAAGAAATTTTAACAGTACCAATGCAAATCGCAAGAGGGTACGAGAAATTGCAAAAGAAGAAAGAAGATACTGCTTTTACGACAAATGACCGGATCCCCTATACAGTAGCTTTGGGACAAAAATGGATGGCACAAAGGTTTCCCCTTGCGAAACAGGAAGAGATAAAAGGGTTTCCCTTTACAAAACAAGAAGAGACAGAAAAGTTTGCTTTTGCCAAACAGGAAGAAGCACAAAGGTTTCTAGGTGCAAAACAAGAAGAAGCAGGAAGATTTACTTCTGTAAAACAGAAAGAAAAAAAGTCTTTACCGGCGAAAAATCCGAAGAAACAAAATAGGGGAAAGCGGTCTTTTGACGGTAAGAAGATTCCTTTTGCAATTCAATGTACAGAACTTTGCTATCATTATCCACAGGCAGATGTTGATGTTGTGGATCATCTGAGCCTTTTTGTGGAAGAAGGAGCGATTTTCGCTTTGATGGGTGGAAATGGAAGTGGAAAAACAACGACATTGCATCTGCTTGGAGGACTTTTAAAACCACAAAAAGGAACGATCGAATTCTTTGGAAGATCCCTTACAAAATATAAAGAAAAAGAGTTGCGAAACGGAATCTTAGGAGTGCTGCCGCAGGATCCGACTACACTTTTTGTCAGAAAGACGGTAGAAGAGGATCTGTATGAAGTGTTAGAAGATCAAAAAGAGCAAAATCAGATCAAAACATTCTTCGGAGAGACTAAGCAGGAAATTTGGCAAAATGTGATCGCATTGCTTGGAATAGAAGATTTGCTTAAAAAACATCCATACGATCTGAGTGGTGGAGAACAGCAAAAGGCTGCATTGGCAAAAGTGCTGTTACGGCAGCCGGCAATCCTGCTTTTGGACGAACCGACAAAAGGACTGGATGCAGGAAGCAAAAAGCGGTTAGGAGAATTGCTTGTCGGACTTTCACAAAAGAAAGTGACCATTTTGATGGTATCGCATGATATCGAATTTTGTGCAAAGTATGCAACAAAGACCGGACTTTTTTTTGACGGAAATATTGCATCCATGCAGGATACAAAAGAATTCTTCGTTGAAAATCATTTCTATACAACAGCAGCAAACCGGATGTGCAGAAACTACTTCCCGGATGTTGTTACCGTGCAGGATGCGATTCGTGTCTGTACCGATACAGATATCGAAGATTGTAACGAATTTGTACTGAAAGCAGTTGAACAAGAAAAAGCCGTGCAGGAAAAAAACAATCAGAATAAAGCAGAACAGGATAAAATAGAGCAGGAAAAAGTCCAACAGAACAAAATGCAACAGGATAAAGAAGAACAGAAAAAAGATGAGCAGAGCAAAAACGAGCAAGAAAAAGCCAAGCAGGATCGGGCAGAGGGATTGTCTGCCGAAAATATAAATGGCAACAAGAACGAGATCAGTGGCAAAGCATCAGTACAAAACAGTGATAGCGATGCAGTAACAGAAAGAACAACAAAAGAAAGAATAGCAACAGAAAGAGAGAATAGTAAGCATTCCGTAGATACAAAGCAGATTTTGTCTGTTGTTTTGACTGAACTGATCGGAATTCCGCTTTGCATAGCGATTGGATTTTTCTTTTTTGGTGACAGAAAGTATCTTTTTATCAGCATGATGACTGCGGTCTTATCCTGTATTCCATTTTGGACTTCTCTGTCAAGAGGAAAATATAGTGCGAAAAAAGTAGTATTGATTGCGGTGCTTGTTGCGATCGCTACAGCAGGACGGTCTGTCTTTTTCATGTTTCCGGGGATCAAGCCGATGGCGGCTGTAGTGATCGTAACGGGAATCAGCCTTGGAGCAGAAGCCGGATTTTTGACAGGCTCTCTTACGATGCTATTATCCAATATGCTGTTTGGACAAGGTCCGTGGACACCATGGCAGATGTTTTCAATGGGCTTGATCGGTTTGCTTGCCGGACTCTTAGCGACAGCAGGAAAAGAAAGAATGGAAAAAAGAAGCAGCCTGTGCCTGTTTGGTTTGATCAGTCCTCTTGTGATCTATGGCGGCATTATGAACTTTGCTTCTTTATTGATGATGAGTTATACGATCAATAAAGAAAGCATTATCGCAATCTATCTGTCGGGTATTCCGATGGATATGCTCCATGCTGTCTCTACGGTTATCTTTTTGGCAGTCGGTGGAAAGCCGATGTTAGAAAAGATCGAACGTGTTAAGAAAAAACATGGCATTGAATAGTAATAAAATTATCAAAAATGCTTTGCTTGTATATTAGTTGATCTTTTCTACTTCGTCGCTTGCCTCGCTGATAATATAGTGTGGACGGTGTTTGGTCTCGGCAAAGATCTTTGCGATATATTGCCCAATGATACCCATGGAAAAGAGCTGGATACCACCGATGAAAATAATCACACAACAGGTAGAAGCCCAGCCTTGTACCGGATCACCAAAGACAAGTCTTCGTATTACAATAAAAAGAATCGCAAGGAAAGACAGACCGGTAAAGAGCAAGCCGCACCAGGAAGCAATGCTTAGCGGTACATGGGAAAAGCTTACAATACCATCGATCGAATATTTTAAAAGCTGGAAAAAGTTCCATTTGGTCTCTCCGGCAGCACGCTCCACATTTTCGTAAGGATACCAATAGGTGCGATAGCCGATCCAGCCAAAGATACCTTTCGAGAAACGGTTATTTTCTCCCATTTTAACGATTGCATCGACCATTTCACGCTTCATCAGACGATAATCACGAGCACCATCGACAATATCGGAATCAGAAATTTTATTGATCAGCTTGTAAAACTGGCGGGCGCAAAAAGAGCGGATCGGCGGTTCGCCGTCACGCGATACACGACGTGTTGCAACGCTGTCATATTCACCGCTTTCTAAGATCTTCGCCATTTCTGGTAAAAGGGAAGGCGGATCCTGTAAATCTGCATCCATGATTGCAACATAATCACCTGTTGTATTACAAAAGCCGGCATACATGGCAGCTTCTTTTCCGAAATTTCTTGAAAAAGACAGATAACGGATATAATCCTTTTGAGCGGCTAATTCCCGGATGATCTGTAGTGTGTTATCTTTTGAACCATCATTGACAAAAAGGATCTCAAACGTATAATCCGGCATTTGTGTAATGACACGATCAGCTTCTTTGGCAAATGCATGAAGACATGCTTCTTCATTATAGCAAGGCACGATCAGACTTATTTTCTTCATAGTAAAATATACCTCTCAAATGTAATATTTTTGTCACAAATAATAATTATACTATCTTTTTTTAGCATTCACAAGCATAACTATTTCTTAAAAAGCATCAATATATGCAGAAAGAGAATTGACTAGAAGCAGATAATGTAGTATGAATAAATAAGTAAGAAGTGCAAAGGATGATTAGGAGGGAACGCATGCAAAAAGAAGAATTAAGAAAATTGATCTTTACCTCTTCCGGAAAAGAACAGGCAGATACTGTAATAAAAAATGCTAAAATTGTAGATGTTTATAGTGGAGAGATCATTGAAGGGGAAGATATTGCGATCGTAGACGGTAAAATTGCCGGAATCGGTCATTATGAAGGCAAAGAAGTGGTAGACGCACAGGGAAGTTATGCGATGCCCGGATTTATTGACGGACATATTCATATTGAGTCATCTTATGTAACGCCTGAAGAGATGGGAAGATTAGTAACACCGCGTGGTACAACTACGATCATTGCTGATCCGCATGAGATCGTTAATGTAGCCGGATTAGACGGCATGAAATATATGTTAGATGCAGCAAAGCATACGAAGCTGGATATTCAATATATGCTGCCATCCTGCGTACCTGCCACACCATTTGAACACAGTGGTGCAACGATATTAGCGGAAGATATGACGGATACTTTAAAAGAAGAGAATGTATTAGGCCTTGGTGAATTTATGAATTTTCCGGGTGTGATCAATGGTGCAGACATGGATCTTGATAAGATACTGGCAGCCAAAGAAAATAAGCAGATCATTGACGGACACAGTCCGGCAGTATATGGAAAAGATCTTGATGCCTATATTGCGGCAGGCATTCATACCGATCATGAATGTGAGACGGTAGAAGATGCGAAAGAACGTATCCGCCGCGGTATGTATGTGATGTTACGTGAAGGCTCTGCCTGTCATAATCTGAAAACCATGTTAAAAGCAGTTACGAAAGCAAACAGCAGACGTTTTATTTTCTGTTCCGATGACAGACAGCCAAAGACGATATTAGAACTAGGACATTTAGACAATCATCTGCGCATTTGCGCAAAAGAAAATATTGATCCGATCGAAGCAGTCCGTATGGCAAGTCTGAATGCAGCAGAATGTTATGGCTTGGCAGACCGTGGTGCAATCGCACCGGGACTCCGTGCCGATATTGTACTTGCTGACAATCTGACAGATTACCATGTTCAGAAAGTATGGATTGCCGGAGAGCTTGTAGCAAAAGACGGAGAGTATCTGTTCCCGGTAGAAAGAACGGATATGACAGCTGTAACAGGAAAATTCCATGTCAAAGATTTCTCAGAAGAAAAGTTAAAATTACATTTGAAATCTTCCAAAGTGAAAGTAATCGACATTCTTCCCGGCGGTGTTGTAACAGGAAAAGGAGAAGCAGAAGTCAAACTTGATCAGGACGGAGATTTTGTCTATGATCCGGATCAGGATATTGTCAAAGTTGCTGTTGTCGAACGTCATCATGCAACGGGAAATGTTGGCGTAGCACTGCTTCGTGGTTATGGTATTCAGAAAGGTGCGGTAGCTATTTCAATCGCACATGATTCCCATAATATCATTGCGGTTGGAACGAATGATAAGGATATCGCATTTGCAGTTGAGCAATTGATCAGTCAGGGCGGTGGAATTGTTCTTGCCAACGAACAGAAAGTAGTAGATTCTATGCCATTTGTTGTTGGCGGAATCATGACAGACCAGACTGGCGAATGGGTCAACGAACATCTGACAAGAGTTCATGAAAATGCAAGAAAATGTCTTGGTATCAGCGGAGAAGTAGAGCCGATCATGACATTATGCTTTATGTCTCTCCCAGTTATTCCGGCATTAAAGCTTACGGATATGGGGCTTTTTGATGTTACAACATTTGCGTTTACTTCTATTGAAGCATAGGAAGAAGGTTGGTGTACAATGGCAAAGGAAGTTAAGACCAATGCAATGCGGATCTTAGACCGCAATAAAATAAACTATGAGATCAATCTGTATGAATGTGATGAATTTATAGATGGCGTTCATATAGCAGATAAGCTTCATCAGGATTATGATATGTCTTTTAAGACATTAGTCATGCAGGGAAAGAGCGGACAGTTTTTTGTGTTTGCTCTCCCGATTGATAAAGAAGTAGATATGAAGAAAGCAGCCAAAGTGGTTGGAGAAAAAAGCCTTAGCATGGTTCATGTAAAAGATATCAACAAAGTGACAGGATATATCCGTGGTGGCTGTACACCGATCGGTATGAAGAAACAATATCCTACCGTGATCCATGAAAGTGCAAAGAACTTTGATCAGATCATTGTAAGTGGTGGAAGGCTTGGAGCACAGATTTTCCTGGCACCGGACGATCTGGTAAAGGTAACAAAAGGACAATATGCGGATATTATCAGTGAATAAGGAGGACTTCCATGCGAAGCAGAGCAAAAAGGTTATTAGCAGGTGTACTGACATGTTCCCTGCTGATCGGATGTAACGGGTGTGGAATTGATAAGAAAGAACCCAAACCAACACCAAAAGCATCGACCAAAGTTGATAAAGGGAATACCAATGCATCCGGCAAAGGTGATGGACAGGATGATGTTCCTTTGGTTATAGGCAGCACAAAGTTTACAAAACAATTTAATCCATTTTTAGCCGAGAACAGTGCAGATCGTCAGGCGATTGATCTGACACAGATCGATCTGGTTTCGAACGATCGTGCCGGTAAGCTGGTCTACAAAGGAATTGACGGAGAGTTAAGAGAGTATAATGACACGAATTATACGTATTATGGACCTTCCGATCTGGATATTTATTATGATAAAGAAAAGAATACAACCGAATACAAGATCAAGATCCGTAATGATATGCGTTTTAGCGATGGCGAAAAGGTTACAATTGATGACGTGATCTTTTCGATGTATGTATTTTGTGATACCAGTTATCAGGGAAACCGTGAACTGAATACCATGCCGATCAAAGGACTTGCTAACTATTGGGCAAACAGCACAAAAGCAGAGAAACTTTCTGACAAAAAAGTCAATGAATATATCAAAAAGATGCCGGCAAAATTAAAAAAATGGATCAAAAAGTCTGTGATCCAGAAAGAATTACGCAAGGATTATGAGAATTGTGTACTGGCATATGAGAGAAAAGGGTATAGCAGTGCTGAAATGTATTTTGCGGATCGTCATAATATTTTGAAAAAAGGAAAGAAACTTACCAAGAAAGCCCTTCTTTCCACAGCAGAAGCAAAATATAGCAAAAAGGGATATCATGCTCTCGCACTAAAATTATATCAGAACAAAAATGCATTTGATTCACGGATAAAGACACAGGCAAGAGTTTTCTTAGCAAAAGGAAAAGGAAAGAAAGTCAGCCGGATCGCAGGAATTCAAAAGATCGGCACCTATGAAATGAGTATTACGACTAATGGTTATTGCAAAGAAATGTCCGGTGCATTAAAAATGCCGATCTGTGCATTGCATTATTATGGAGATACGACCAAATACGATTATGAACATTATGCGTTTGGCTTTACGAGAGGAGATATTTCTTCTGTATTGGCCAACAAGAGCAATCCGGTAGGAGCCGGAGCATATCGTTTTGTTAAGTTTGAAAACGATGTAGTCTATTATACTTCGAATGATCTGTACTATAAAGGCTGTCCGCAGGTTGCTTTCTTACAGTTGAAAGATATGACAGATACACTGAAAGAGACAAAGAAAGCATTGCAAGAGAAAATGAAAGATCAGAATGCTACAGATGTGAAAGCGAATGAAGAACAAGAAGAAGCGGATCCACAGGCAACGGTTAATCCAAATGCTGACGTTACAGAGATTGCCGGTGATACGGTTGATGTGTTAAAAGGTCGTTATGATGCCATAGAATATGCAGGTATCGAGCAGGCAAATTCGAACGGAAAACTATCCGGCAGCACAGTGCAGACACAGATGATCGGCGATGGAGAGTATCATTACATCGGTATTCATGCCCAAAATGTATCGGTTGATACAGATGCGCAAAGTGAACAGTCTGTAGCATTGCGAAAGGCACTTGCAACCGTTTTTTCGGCAGCAAGAGGTATCTTGAATGAAGAAAACAATCTTGCAAGGATAGTGAACTACCCGGTAGCGGCAGAATCATGGCTGTCCAAAACTTCTAACGAGGAAGATTATAATGTCGCATATAGTCAGGATCTTTCCGGTGAAGAAATTTATACATCGGATGATGAATGGGAAGATAAGATGGACGCAGCACAGAAAACGGCACTAAGTTATTTCAAAAAAGCGGGATATACGGTAGAAGGTTCAAAGGTAACAAAGGCACCAAAAGGTGCAGCACTGTCTTATACGGTATGGGTTGCTGATGGAGAGAAGAATGCAATCTATCCGGTCTTGCAAAAAGCTACACAGGCACTTGAAAAAATCGGAATTGCGTTAAAGACGGAAGCAGTTAATGGGCGGGAAACACTGACAAGAAAACTTACTTCCGGAAAACAGCAGATCTGGGTGGCAAGCCGTGATCTGACAGATAATGATGTAGAAGTACGTTATGCATCTGATTCATCACAAAATATTTTTGGAATTGTGGATGAAACGATTGATACAAATGCGTCTTCGCTGAACTCTTTTATGAGTTCATCCGCACGAAAGAAAGCATATCAGAAATGTTTTGATGCTGTATTAGAGCAGGGAGTTGAAGTTCCTGTATGTGAATTTCGTGAATTTATTTTATATAGTGCCGAACGCATGAATCGTTCTACGATTCCGGAGAGTACAACAGTATTCTACAGCTGGTTTAACGAGATCCAGAAAATAACGATGCGATAAAGTATGTGTGCCAAATGGCAGAGAGAATCACAAAGCAAAGGAGGGGTTTTGATGAGAAGAAAAAGTATAATGTTGTTCCTTTGTGTCGCTTTGACAGGAAGTTTGCTAACCGGATGTGGCGATACAAAGAAGGAACAGAAAACCGAACAAAACAAAAAGACAGAAGCCGTAGATAATAAGTCAGAGCAGACAGCGGAAGAAGAACAGACACAGACACCGGATGATATGACGGAAATTCAGGAAACAGCACAGGCAACGAAAAAGCCGGTACGGACACCGACGGCACGAAAAAAAGATAACAAGAGTGTAAAAGCGACAGATACGCCACGTCCTTCTGATGCGGTAGAACCAAGGGATATGATGACATTTTCGGCAAAAGTGGAAAATTCCTGTGAGAAAATGACGATCAAAGCTTTTTATATTTCCAGCTACGGAGAGAATGCATGGAGCGATAATTTAATGAAGAGTAAGGTCGCATACGGAAAAGTTTCTAAAAAGATGAAACTTCGCATGCCGGCAGATCAGCTGCGCTGGGATCTGAAAGTGATCACGGCAGATGGAAAGAAAGTAATATTTCATGAGTTGGATGTCAGTGAATGTGATTCTTCCAATATTACGATCACATTGATGTATGATGAAGATGGCAATCCGGTTGCGATAGCTGTATAACATCAGGAGGAGAGACAATGGATTTTGAATTAGGCGACGTGATCAAAATGAAAAAAGCACATCCATGTGGAACAAATCAGTGGGAAATCCTGCGTGTTGGTATGGACTTTCGTCTCAAATGCTGTGGATGTGGTCATCAGGTTATGCTTCCTCGTAAGCAGGTAGAGAAAAGCTTCCGGGGAAAAATTGCACAAAATGATCAGGAAAAATGATGCAGATCGTGCATAGACATAAGGAAATGGCAGAATTTTGCGGAACAGTCTGCCAAAAGAGAAGAAGAATGTACAAATACGGATGCAAAAATTAGTAAAAATAATTCTTGCATCCGTATTCTTTTTGTGGTAAAATATTTAAACGTGATACGTTAATTTTCCTTGTTCTTTTCTGTCAGGGCAAAGCGTATAAGTAGTACGCCGTTCTAAGATATCACAACAGCGTAAGCTGTACAGACGGACGGAGCCATGAAAAGAACCAGAGACCAAAAGGAGGTACAGACAACTATGAACAAATATGAGTTAGCGTTAGTTGTCAATGCTAAGATCGAAGAAGATGTGAGATTAGCCACAGTAGAGAAGGCAAAGGATTATGTTGCCAGATTTGGTGGTACTGTCACAGAGGTTGAAGATTGTGGTAAGAAAAAACTTGCTTACGAGATTCAGCACATGAAAGAAGGATATTATTACTTCATTCAGTTCGATGCTGAGGCTAATGTTCCGGGCGAACTTGAACAGGTAGTTCGTATTATGGACAACGTTCTCAGATTCTTATGCATTAGACGGGAAGCATAGAAAGGACGGTGTTTCCACTATGAATAAGGTGATTTTAATGGGACGTTTGACCCGTGATCCTGAGATTCGTTATACTTCAGGTGAGAATCAGACAGCAGTAGCAAGATATACTCTTGCTGTTGATCGTAGATTTAAACGTCAGGGTGATGAGCAGACAGCAGACTTTATCAACTGTGTCGTTTTCGGCAGAGGAGCAGAGTTTGCAGAAAGCTATCTTCATCAGGGCACAAAGATTGTAGCAGTTGGTCGTATTCAGACCGGCAGCTATACGAACAAAGATGGACAGCGTGTCTATACTACAGACGTTGTAGTAGAGGAACAGGAATTCGCAGAGAGTAAAGCAGCGGCTGCTAATAATGGTGGTGGCTATCAGCAGGCAGCTCCATCCAGACCGGAGCCTACACAGGCAGCAGGTGATGGATTTATGAATATTCCGGATGCCATCGATGAGGAATTACCATTTAAAAACTAGAGAGATCTGGTAATATTATAAGGAGGTTTCAACATGGCTTACAATAAAGGCGATAAAGATGGCGCTTCTTCAAGAAGAAGACCAATGCGCAGAAGAAAGAAAGTATGTGCTTTCTGTGCAGATAAAGAGCATGATTACATTGACTATAAAGATGTAAATAAGTTAAAGAGATATGTCTCTGAAAGAGGCAAGATTCTTCCTAGAAGAATCACAGGAAACTGTGCTAAGCATCAGAGAGCTTTAACCGTAGCTGTTAAGCGTGCAAGACACGTAGCTATTATGCCTTACACAACAGACTAATTCTGTTATAGCAGGACAAGTCCGTTTGTCCTAAGGTAAAGGTAAATTAAAATAATTGCTTTAATACTTTAAGCCATCGCATGTTATGTGGTGGCTTTTTGCGTTATTACATAGAAAGATGTGTAGGCAATATGCCGGCAACGTGTTTTATCAAGGGAGAAAAAACGAAGGAGGATGTATGGAAACAAGTGCGATTATTACATTGCTTTTTGCAATTATCATATTAGTGGGTGCAATTTATCGCAAGATACGGGGCAAAAAGCAGGAAGATTGGAAAACAAATCAGACTGTTGATTTTATTATATTTTGTGCATTGCTGTTTGTAGGATTTGCAATCCGTGTATGGCAGTTTGGCATGATCCCGGACGGAATGAACCAGGATGGTGCGATGGCAGCAGTTGATGCAAAAGCATTGGCAGATCATGGAACGGATCGTTACGGAATGTATATGCCGGTACATTTTACGGCATGGGGATATGGACAGATGAGTGTATTGCTGTCCTATATGATGGTACCTTTTATTAAGGTGTTTGGTTTGAATGCCGTCACGGCAAGAATGCCTATGTTGATCGTTAGTATCCTTGGCATCGTGGCAATTTATTTTGTTGTCAAAAGGATTGGCGGAATACGTATGGCACAGATCGCAATGCTCATCACTGCGTTAAACCCATGGCATTTTATGCAAAGCAGATGGGCACTGGATTGTAACGTGTTCCCGCATATGCTTTTGTTCGGAATACTTTTCTTACTTTTAGGTTTGGAAAAAAGGCGTTATCTGTACATTTCTATGATCTTTTTTGCGTTATGTATGTACAGTTACGGTATTTCTTTTTATACCGTACCGCTTTTCCTATTCTTTGTATGCATCTGGTTCCTTGCCAAAAAGTGGATTAAAATCAAAGATGCTTTGATCAGTGTCGGTGTTTATGTATTGATTTCGTGGCCGATCTATCTGACCATGATCATTAACACATTTAAGTTAAAAACGATCAAGACGCCATTCTTTACAATGGCTTACTTTAAGGACAGCGTCCGGTCACAGGATATTCTTTTCTTCGCTGATGATAAGGTGACACAGTTAAAAGCCAATGTGAAAGCCTTGATTAATGTCTTGTTGCAAAAAGATGATCTGCCATGGAACACTGTGACGGGCTTTGGCACAATGTTTCTGTTTATGATGCCATTTGTTGTGGCAGGCATTGTACTTGGTGTGCTGGAATACCGCAAGACAGAAAATGAGGTAAAGAAAGCGGCTCTTTTATGCGTTTATGCAGCATTGGGAACTGCATTATGGGCTGGTGTGATCACGGCAACCGTTAATGTCAATCGTGTAAACATTATATTTTATCCGATGATCGTTTTTGCGGCAATGGGGGTATTCTTCGTATATGAACGCCGTAAAGCATTCGGAGCAGTAGTGGCAGCATTGTATCTGATCCTGTCATTTGGATTTTTGAATGCCTATTTTACAACATATAAAGATACGCTTGCGACACAGTTCTTTGCAGGATTTATGGATTCTTTGGATGATATAAAAGATTCTAAGTGTACTGTCTATTGCATCACACCGGATTCGCAATACAGTGGATCATGGAATGTCAGCGAAATCTTAACACTGTTTGAACATAATATTGATGCTAAGTTCTATCAGGGAAAGACGAAAGAAAACGGCTACACCTATTCACAGAAATATTTTTATTATAATGCATCGCAGTTACAGCTTGATGCATCACAGCCAATCGCTTATGTGATATCAAATGCAGATCTGTCACTTTTTTCAGAGACGCAATGGAAGATTGAAACGCATGGAAACTTCAGTGCTGTGATTCCGTTATCTTATGTAAAAAAGTAGGAGGGAGCAACCATGATAAATGTAATCGTATCAACAATCATATGGGGACTGGCAATCGCGCTGTTTGCAAGTATCCTTGTGACAGGTGGACTGCCGCTTGGAAAGAAGGCAGAGAAGAAATTAGCTTTTCTTGACAAATCAATTTTATACCGGAAAGAACAATATCATCCTGAGCAGAAAGATTATATCGGAGTTTTCTGGTTCTCGATCGCAATAAGAATCGGTATGCTTCTTTTTGCAGTTGTGGCAATCTGTCTTTTTATGGATCAGCAGACCTTAAAATGGAATGATTTCTGGAATCGTTTTGTGATCTGGGATGCCAATTCGTATATCAATATTGCAAAAGGCGGTTATACACAATATCTTGAGAACAACGAACCGATCACATTAGTATTTTTTCCTTTGTATTCTGTTTTGATCCGTGGTTTTCATCTGATCAATGCCAATGCGGATTACCGTGTGATCGCTGTATTTGTCAGCATGGTATGTTATGCAATAGGAAATTGCTTTTTTTATGGATTTACGGCAAAACAATTTGGAAAAAATGTTGCAAAGACAGCAGTTTTTCTTTTGATGATCTCACCATTCGGCTTTTTCTTTGGTACGATCATGTCAGAAAGTGTTTTCTTTATGATGATCGCTATATGCTTATATTTATTACAGCAAAGAAAATGGTGGCTCTTTGGTGTTGCCGGAATTTTGTGTGCACTTGCGAGAATGCAAGGCGTTCTGATCATTATCCCGGCATGTATCTGCTGGTTTGAAAGCTGCCGCCCGATCGAAAAGCTTCGTAAAAAAGAATGGAAGGCATTCTGGAAAGACTGTTATACGAAAGGAATTGCATTATTTCTTCCGATTCTTGGAACACTTTCCTATCTCTTGATCAATAAAAAAGTGGCAGGCGATGCATTTGCTTTTACCGGATACCAGAGAAAATACTGGTATCATGGTTACATGTATATAGGAAAGGCAGTCAAAAACCATTTGTCACATTGCTTTACAAATGGGATCAGCATGACAACATTCAGCATGTTTATTCCACAGATGCTTTTCTTTATCTTAGCAATCGTTCTTTGCTATTATGCATTTAATAAAATGGACAATATGCTGGTTTGCTATTTATTGGCGTTTACGGTTGTCAGCTATTCGCTTGACTGGCTGATCAGCGGTTCACGTTATATGCTGACAGCACTTCCGATGTGGATCATTTTAGCTTTGATCTGCGAAAAACATGAATGGATCAAAAAAGTAATCTATGTATTATCTCCGGCATTAATGGGCATTTATTATGTCGGTTATCTGTTTATGAAGCAGATTATGTAAACTTGTAAAATCGTTTTGAAAATGCTATAATGCTTGCGATTGTGCAATATAGCATTTATACAGAAAGAGCGGTATTCTGAAAGGATCCTCAGCATAGGATCCTCAGATGGAAACTGTATCAGAGATGATAATGCATCACCTATGATAGATGAACTTGATAACCGGACAAAACGATCCATTAAAATGAGGTGATTATTTGGTAATAGGAATAATAGGTGCGGGAAAGGCCGGTACGACACTTGGCAAATATCTTATGAAGAGGGATGTTGCGATTTCAGGTTTTTACAGCCGGAATGAAAAGAGTGCCATAGAATCGGCAGACTTTACGAAGACAAGAGCATATAACAATGTTGCTGATATCATTAAAGTAAGCGATACTTTATTTATTACAACTCCCGATGGAGAGATTGCGAATATCTGGGATTGCATTACAGCATATCAGCTGACGGACAAAACCATCTGCCATTTTAGTGGTTCGTTATCATCTGCGGTTTTTGAAGGAATAGATAAAACCGGAGCAAGAGGTTGTTCTATTCATCCTATGTACGCATTCAGCGACAAGTTTACATCCTACCGACAGTTCTCGAAAGCTATTTTGACTATGGAAGGCGATCTGCAGGCAGTTCATATTATGAAAGATCTTTTTGAAGCATTAGGCCATAAAGTCATGACTGTACAGGCTGAGGACAAGATGAAATATCATGCTGCGGCAGCTTTAGCAAGCAATTACATGATGGGGCTTTTTCAAATGAGTGTGGATCTGCTTAAAGAATGTGGTTTTGAACAGGAAGACTGCTATACATTACTTGGTCCTCTTGTTCGGGAAAACATTGCTACAATGGTCGAACATGGCACGGAATTTGCATTGACCGGACCGATTGAAAGAAATGATATCGAAACCGTCAAAAAGCATCTGACCGTTTGTTCTGACAGCAGAATAAAAAATACATATTGCAATATAGGACAGGAACTGATCGACATTGCACAAAAGAAATATCCCAACAGGGATTATACTGCTCTTCGCAAAATTTTATCGGAATCTGACTAAAGAAAGCAGATATCCAGAAAGGAATTTTTATGAAAAAAACAGTTAGTACACTTCAGCAGGCAAAAGAAAACGGTCAGAAGATCACAATGCTTACCGCATATGATTATTCGACAGCAAAGTTAATGGACGAAGCAGGAATCGACATGATCCTGGTAGGCGATTCTCTCGGAAACGTCATTTTAGGATATGAAGATACGATCTCTGTTACGATGGAAGATATGATCCATCACGGAGCTGCGGTATCGCGTGGTGTAAAAGAGACAATGGTTGTTGTTGATATGCCATTCATGTCTTATCAGATATCGGTAGAAGAGGCTGTTACAAATGCAGGTCGTCTGATGAAAGAAGGACGTGCCAATGCTGTTAAATTAGAAGGCGGAAAGAGTGTGTGTCCACAGATCAAAGCAATCACACAGGCAGGTATTCCTGTCGTAGCTCATTTGGGATTAACACCGCAGTCGATCAATGCTCTGGGTGGATATAAAGTACAGGGAAAGAGTGAAGATGCTGCAAAGAAACTTTTAGAAGATGCACTTGCTGTACAGGAAGCCGGAGCTTTTGCATTAGTATTGGAATGTGTTCCAACCAAACTTGCTTCTTTGATCACAAAGAAACTGACGATCCCTACGATCGGAATCGGTGCAGGCAACGAATGTGACGGACAGGTTTTAGTATATCAGGATATGCTTGGTATGTTCTCTGACTATGTACCGAAATTCGTAAAACAGTTTGCACAGGTAGGCGAGATCATGAAAAAGGCATTCAGTGATTACAAGGAAGAAGTTGCAAGTGGTGCATTTCCTGCTGAAAAGAACAGCTATAAGATAGATGATGAAGTAATCGATAAATTATATTAGACAGGACAGAATAGACGGACAAAAGGATCTGTCTTTGCCTTTTTTGTAAAAACAGCAACAGAATAAAAGGCAGAGGCAGATCGTAAAAGAGATGGAGGCAAGACAATGAAAATTGTAGAAACAGTAGAGGAAGTAAGAGCACAGGTAAAAGCATGGAGAAAAGAAGGTTTTAGCGTAGGACTTGTCCCAACGATGGGATTTCTACATGAAGGACATAAAAGCCTGATCGATCGTGCTGTAGCAGAAAATGATAAAGTAGTCGTTAGCGTCTTTGTCAATCCGATGCAATTTGGACCAAAGGAAGATCTTGCAAGTTATCCAAGAGATCTTGATCGTGATGCGGCTCTTTGTGAAGATGCGGGAGCAGCACTTATTTTTCATCCACAGCCATCAGAAATGTATCATGATGATTTCTCTTCTTTTGTTGATATGAGTACATTAACAGGCGGTTTGTGTGGTAAAACAAGACCGATTCATTTCCGTGGAGTCTGTACTGTAGTATCGAAACTTTTTAATATTGTAGTACCGGATAAAGCGTATTTTGGCCAGAAAGATGCACAGCAGCTCGCAGTAATCCGCCATATGGTCCGTGATTTAAACTTTGGAATCGAGATCGTAGGATGTCCGATCATCCGTGAAGAAGACGGACTTGCAAAAAGCTCAAGAAACACATACTTAAATGAAAAAGAGCGTCAGGCAGCTCTGGTACTCAGCCGTTCGTTAAAAGAAGGAAAAGCGTTAATGGATGCAGGAGAAAAAGATACTGCTAAGATCCGTAAAGTGATCACGGATATGATTGAGAAAGAGCCATTGGCTAAGATTGATTATGTAGAAGTTGTTGACTGGAACACATTAGAGTCTGTTGATAAAGTAGACGGACCTGTCTTGACAGCGATTGCTGTATATATTGGAAAGACTCGTCTGATCGATAACTTTATCGTCGAGTAGTTTGTTTTCCTGTTTCTGGGAAGAATGATCGGATATAGCGGATGAAATTGCTTATAAAAAAGAGAACAGATTAGCATTTAAGATAAATTGGAGGTCATTATGACAGTTACAATGCTCAAAGGAAAGATCCATAGAGCCGTCGTTATGCAGGCAGAGTTGGATTATGTAGGAAGTATCACAGTAGATCCGGAATTAATGGAAGCAGCCGGAATCTTTGAATATGAAAAAGTACAGATTGTTGATGTAGAGAACGGAAGCCGTTTTGAGACATATACGATTGCAGGAGAACCGGGAAGCGGTATGATCTGTCTAAACGGAGCCGCTGCAAGAATGGTACAGGTGCATGACCATATTATCATCATGTCATATTGTGAACTCGAACCAGGCGAAGCAAAAGATCACAAACCGCACGTTGTTTTTGTTGATGAAGAAAACAAGATCAAAAGCATTGCACGTTATGAAAAGCATGGTCAGTTATCTCAGGATATGAAATAATTTCATGCAGAAATGAGGACAGGATGTTAAAAGGAAAGACAGTTGTATTAGGTGTAACCGGAAGTATTGCTGCCTATAAGATAGCAAATCTTGCGAGTATGCTTTCTAAGCTTCATGCAGATATACAGGTTTTGATGACAGAAAATGCAACAAATTTTATTAACCCGATCACATTTGAAACACTGACCGGACACAAATGTCTGATCGATACTTTTGATCGTAATTTTCAATATAGTGTAGAGCATGTGTCTCTTGCAAAGAAGGCGGATGTTGTATTAGTTGCACCGGCATCCGCAAATGTGATTGGAAAAATTGCAAACGGAATTGCCGACGATATGCTGACAACAACCGTTATGGCGTGCCCATGCAAAAAGATCATTTCTCCGGCAATGAATACGAATATGTATGAAAATTCTATCGTACAGGAGAACTTAGACAAACTAAAGAGACATGGTTACGAGATCATTGAACCGGCAGTCGGACTGTTAGCCTGTAAAGATGTGGGAGCAGGAAAGCTGCCATCCGAAGAAGTTTTACTCGAATATATCTTAAAAGAGATTCGTTTTGAAAAAGATATGGCAGGCAAAAAAGTATTAGTCACGGCAGGACCGACGATGGAAGCAATCGATCCGGTACGCTTTATTTCGAACCATTCTACCGGGAAAATGGGTTATGCGATCGCACGCATTGCGATGCAGCGCGGAGCAGAAGTTACTTTAGTAACAGGACCTACGCATCTTGAAATACCTCCGTTTGTTCGTGCTATCCCGGTCACAAGCGCGCAAGATATGTTTGAGGCGGTTGCATCCAATGCAAAAGAGCAGGACATCATCATCAAATCGGCAGCAGTTGCAGATTACACACCGGTATCGGTTGCCAATGAAAAGATCAAGAAAATGAATGGTGACAGTCAGATTTCACTAAAACGGACAACGGATATTTTGAAATATTTAGGCGAGAATCGTACCAAAGAGCAGTTCTTATGCGGCTTTTCGATGGAAACAGAAAATATGCTGGAAAACTCCAAGAAAAAATTAGCAAAGAAAAATCTCGATATGGTCGTAGCCAATAATTTGAAAGTCGAAGGTGCAGGATTTGGCGTAGATACGAATGTTGTTACGTTGATCACAAAAGAGGATGTCAAAGAGCTTCCGTGTATGACCAAAGAAGAAGTAGCAATCGCTATTTTAGATACGATCAGGAAGAAAATGAAATAAAAATGAGCCATAGGAACAGAAAAGATCATTGGTAAAAGACCTCGACGAGAAAAAGTCCCTGCGGTGGTGCGGTAAAGCCTGCAGACAGGCGGTCTTTTGCCTGTAGGATCGTATTTGTTTCTTTTGGATTTTTTTCATGTGTTCCGACTTCTAATAATGTTCCGGTCAGGATACGCACCATATGATATAGGAAACCGTTTCCAAAAAAGTCAATCGTTAAGATGCCGTTTTCAAAAGAGAATGAAATCTCATAAATGGTACGAACGGTTGATTTTTTCATATGCTTATTTTCGCAAAAGCTCTTAAAATCATGCTCTCCGGTAAGCAAAGCTGCCGCTTCCTTCATGGCATGCAGATCATAATTTCCCGGCAGATGTGTGGCATATTTTCTTGTAAAGACATCCTGATAAGGGTTGGTATCTATGATATAACGATAGTGTTTCTTTGTTGCATTAAGTCTGGCATGAAATCTCGGTGCCGCTTCCCAGATCGAAGTAATGCGAATATCAAGAGGCAGATACGTGTTCAGATATTCCATGATCTGATCCGGTGTCTTTGGGGTATCGCATTTGAAATTTGCAACCTGCTGTAAAGCATGTACACCGGCATCGGTACGTCCCGAACCATGAATTTCTATTTCGGAGTCTGTCATTTTTTCTAAAACAGTTTCAATCTTTCCCTGAATCGTGTTTTGTGTGTTTCCCTGCTTTTGCCATCCGCTGTAACGTGTGCCGTCATATTGTATATGAATACCATAATTCTTCATAAAAATCGTATAGTCCTTTCTTGAATTGTATATTTGGGAGTATAGTATAAATTTGCCGTATGAATCATCTTTTGTGCTTTTTGTCTGATATTCAAATGTAAATATGGTTGTAGTGTATCATATTTTATGTGGTTTGTGTCTCTTTTTTGTTGACAAGTTTCTAAATTGATCCTCTTTTCCGGGTTTGTTCATGAAGTAAGTAAGATGTTGGCACAGATTGATCATGGAGCAAGCCAGATATTGGTATAAAATTTTACGACAGAAGAATTGACTGCTGTAAATTGTGGTGTTAATATACGAATAAGGATTTGATTTGCATGATAATATATGCACATCGCATATATATAACAGGCAAATACGCAGGCTTTGCGGTTGGCATACTTGACGCAGTCCTGTTGAAATCAGCAAAGTATGCAGAAAAGAGGGTTATTATGGCAAGGTTTACATTACCAAGAGATTTATATCATGGAAAAGGTGCTTTAGAAGCATTAAAAGAGTTTAGTGGAAAGCGTGCCATTGTCTGTGTCGGCGGTGGTTCGATGAAACGAAACGGCTTTTTAGACAAAGCTGTTTCTTATCTGGAAGAAGCCGGAATGGAAGTAAAACTTTTTGAGGGGATTGAACCGGATCCATCTGTTGAGACTGTTATGCGCGGTGCAAAAGTCATGCAGGAATTCGAACCGGACTGGATCGTAGCCATGGGTGGCGGTTCACCGATCGATGCAGCAAAAGCGATGTGGATCAAATATGAATATCCTGACACTACATTTGAAGATATGTGCAAAGTATTCGGATTGCCTAAACTTCGTACTAAGGCACATTTTTGTGCAATCTCATCTACTTCCGGTACCGCTACGGAAGTAACCGCATTTTCTATTATCACAGATTATGAGAAAGGTATTAAATATCCAATTGCAGATTTTGAGATCACACCGGATGTTGCGATCGTTGATCCTGAACTGGCAGAGACAATGCCTGTTAAGCTTGTAGCACATACCGGAATGGATGCTATGACACATGCGATCGAAGCATATGTGTCTACAGCAAATTGTAATTATACCGACCCATTAGCACTCTGGGCAATTCAGATGATTCAAAAGCATCTTGTGAAATCTTACAAGGGTGATATGGAGAGCCGTGATCAGATGCATGATGCACAATGTCTTGCAGGAATGGCATTTTCGAACGCATTGCTTGGTATTGTACATTCTATGGCACATAAAACAGGTGCTGCCTTTGAGGGCGGACATATTATTCATGGTGCAGCGAATGCAATGTATCTTCCAAAAGTCATCCGGTTTAACAGTAAAGATCCGGCAGTAAAGAAACGCTATGGCGAAATTGCTGATTTTATGAAACTTGGTGGAAGCAATGATGATGAAAAAGTGGATCTTTTGATCGAATATTTAAGAAAAATGAATGATGATCTGAATATTCCGCATTGTATTAAACATTATGGTGAGGGCGGACTCCCTGCCGATATCGGAATTGTTCCGGAAGATGAATTCTTAGAAAAGCTTCCGGATATTGCAGCCAATGCGATATTAGATGCCTGTACCGGATCCAATCCGAGACAGCCTTCACAGGAAGAAATGGAGAAATTATTGAAATGCTGTTATTATGATACAGAAGTAGATTTCTAATTTGATCTGACGGAAAGTATTCATGCTATTGTTTCGGAAAGAAATAGAATGCAAAAGAAAAACAGTTTTTATATTATATTTTGTTTATAAGTAGTCCTCTGTTTTTATAAATTTTAAAATTTTCCCTTTCCATAAAATGGAGTGTGGAAGGGGACTTGTAAAATTTTAAAAAGTGTATTATTATATGAATATAACGAGAAAAAAGGAGGAACTATACTATGGCATATGTAATTGGTGATGAATGCGTTAGCTGTGGTGCTTGTGCAGGCGGATGTCCAGCAGGCGCTATCTCAGAAGGAGATACACATTACGAGATTGATGCAGAAGCTTGCATCGACTGTGGTGCTTGTGCAGGAACATGCCCTTCAGGTGCTATTACTGAAGGTTAATGAGATGTTCTCATAACAAAGATAAAGCTGCTGAGTCAGATAGGGTTTTCCCTGTTGCACGAGGTGGCTTTTTGTTTATGGAATAGGATAATGCTCGTATAGTAGAGGTGCATCAACAAGAATTGCTAAAGCAATTCTTGCAGTGCAGCGTGCTGACGCTGCACTTTTTTATAACGTAAGAAAATATACAATACAATTATGAGTGGAGGATTATTATGACAGAGAGAATTAACAAAGATATGATCATTGCAGACATGTTAAAGATTGATGCCGGTATCGCAGCAATTTTGATGGCATCCGGTATGCATTGCATCGGTTGCCCTTCTGCACAGGGAGAAAGCCTTTCAGAAGCTGCCATGGTACATGGTCTTGATGCAGATGAACTTGTGGCTACAGTAAATGACTATCTTGCTAAGAAATAATAAAATATAGAATACCGATTTTGCCGGACAGATCAAACTACCTATAGCGAGATAGTTTCTGCCGGATAGAGTGAGTTATTTACAGACGAATAGATTCTATAAAAAAGAACTACAGATATGTATCTTCTAAATAGCCAATTGTATGACTGATATAGAAAGACAACATAGTGTAGTTCTTTTTTTATATAGATGCTAATTTTTGTAAAGCCTCTTTAGCGATCACAACCGTATTATGTTCCTCAAGATAATAAGACAGCAAATGTGATTTTTTCAGTAATGTTCCATATTCTTGAAGAATATTGCTGATGCGTGACCATTCTGTTGCAGAATACTCTTTAGAAGATACCGCCAGATAATAGTTTCTATCATGTTCATCATAGTATAAAGTATTGTTACCGGAGTAAAAGTCTTGCACATTTATCGCTGCATCGATTACGTGATCAATGTTTTCAAATGTAAATAAGAATATATTTTCTTTTTGAGGCGAAATCACATTTTGCGTTGGACGTGGCTGCATACCTAATGCTTCCGGTAAAGAAATAAAATCCGGTTCTTTAGGAGCAGAAAGTGTATCGTTGTCAGCAGAGCTTTCTGATGGAGACCATGCAAGAGGATTGTCTAACAGTGCGGTATCATGATAATCTTCATTGTCATCTTCTTCATCAGACAGATCATATTCATAATCGGGAGAATCCCAGTCTTCTTCGGTAAAAGTAGAAAATCGGGTATCAAGTTCATCAGGATCTTCTACCTTTGTTACCAAAAGGATAAGAGCTTCCGGTAATAGAGGAATTGCTTCGATCATTAAAGGGATATTTTCGGCATCAAAGCCACATTCGTAAGAGGCCTGCTGGATCAGATCTCGGAACAAAGCCTTTGCTTTGGCACTTCCATATGCGAGTTCACTGATCTCAATTTCACGCTCTTTCAGATCATTTTGATTTAAGGTACAGCGAATCTGCTTATCATTTATTTTTTCTATCCGCATAAGCTCACTTCCCTTCTTTTTTAAAATTCTGCGGTACTTCGGAAAGCATCACAGGATATTATGTAAAATCATTGAAAAACAAAGGTTTCTTTAAATAAATTATAAGTTAATCAGAAAAGGAAGTCAATGTAAATCTGTGCTTTTGGCAGTCTGTTAGTAGTGTTTGTAATTCTTAAAAAATAATGCTAAAAGTACACGCTGTTTTTCGTGCAAAATTTTGGAATTGGATAAATATGTAAAAGAAAAACAGGAAAGGAAGAAATACAAGTGTATTTTTATACAAAATAAAAAAATAATTTTGCCAATAATGGCAATGGAATTGTATAGGATTCTTTCGCTATAATGTGTCTAACGAATCGAACCCGGAAAGGAGGGAAGAGCAAAACAGATACAATTCAGTTTATGTGCGTGCAAAAAGAAGGTTCCTGATAAAATGGGATGTAACAAAAAGATGGGGTTCGAAACGTTGTCATCAAAACAGGGTAACGTATCACATCTGTACCTGAAATGTATGGCATGTATAAATTTGTCAGGCATGCTGCATAAACGAAAAAAGCTGTACAGACAAAAGCAATATTTGTTGTAAGGCAATAGAAAGAAACTCCAAAAAAGGAAATGCTCTTTTAGAGTATCCGGATAAGGCAGAAAGAGAAACCATGGCCCGGCTTTTCTTTCTGCTCTTGTTGTTTGCCCGATAATAGGAAACGTGATATAATGAAGCATGCCCAAGAAAAGGGAGCGACTGCGAAGCAGGCATTTCCTTTTCGGGCATGCTTCAACGAGCAAATATTTCTGCGGAGCAGAAAAAGAAGCTCTGAAAGAGCGGATTTGCGTGTCTGTAATCAGAGCCCAAGAAAAGGGAGCGACACATATAAAAACGGAAGATGAGGGAAAGAAAATGAATATGAAGAAAAAAATAATAATTCCAATCTGCAGTATAATTGCAATATTGCTTCTGCTTCTGGCAGTCATGTTATATCGACATTTTTCGCCTTCAACAGAAAGAATGAGTTTATATAAATATTTTAATGTAGATAAGGAACAGGTAGAAGTGGTCTTGGGAGATAAGATCTGTGATCAGAAAGGTTTTCTGAATGGAAAAGAGATCTATCTGCCATATGATACAGTAAAATCTGTGCTTAATAGCAGATTTTACTGGGATAGGAATGAAAATCTGTTATTATATACGACACCGAATGCTGTGATTCAGGCTTCTGCAGGCAGCAAAGACTGTTATACAAACAACAGTAAGGCAACAAAGGAATATGAGATTGTCATATTAAAAGATGACACGGTATATATTGCTTTGGATTATATCAAAGAGCATACGGCACTGAATTATAAAATGTACAAGAAGCCACAGCGTGTCGTCGTGACATATGAATATAACAAAGAAAAGGCATATTGTAAGGCTGATACTGATTGTGAACTGCGTTACCGCCCAAGTATTAAGAGTGCGATCTTACAGGATATTAAGAAGGGGGCAAAGCTTAGAGTATTAGAAAAAGAGAATGCAGACACCGGATTTTGTAAAGTTATGGATCAAACCGGAGTGGCAGGTTATATCAAAGCGAAAGATTTGAAAGACTCCTATAATGAGGCCGCTACAACCGATTTCGTGACAGACACTTATACACATATTTTAAAGGATAAAAAGATCAATCTCGTATGGCATCAGGTGACAAACCAGACTGCTAATGGAAAATTGCTAGATCTTTTATCTGCAACAAAGGGAGTTAATGTGGTCTGCCCGACTTGGTTTGCAACATCAGACAATGAGGGAAATATTGATTCATTAGCAAATGATGCATATGTAACAAAAGCACATCAGGCGGGCGTTGAAGTTTGGGGATTATGTAATGATTTCAGTCCTAAGATGAAAATAGGAAAAGTGTTAGAAAGAACCAGCCGTCGCCAGAAACTTGCTAAAAATCTGATTGCAGAAGCGATTCGTTATAGTCTTGATGGAATTAACATTGATTTTGAAAATGTAAAAAAAGATTCAGGAGAAGATTTTATACAGTTTATCCGCGAAATAAGTATTATGTGCCGCAACAATGGCATTGTTCTTTCCGTTGATAATTATCCGCTAAAAAGCTATAATGATTATTATAATCGTACAGAACAGGCAAATGTAGCGGATTATGTGATCACGATGGCATATGATGAGTATTTTTCTGGATCAGAAACAGCAGGGCCGGTATCTTCACTGTCCTACGTTCAGGATTCGACAGAAAGTGTGTTAAAACAGGTTCCTGCAGCACAGGCAATCATTGCATTACCGTTTTATTCACGTCATTGGAAAGAGACAACGAAGAATGGAAACGTAAAGCTTACTTCGGAAGCATGCTCTATGGCATATGCACAGGAAATTCTGCATGACTCTAAGACGAAGGCTTCCTGGGATGAAAAAACTTCCATGAATTATATGGAATACACAAAAGGCGATACCATTCATAAGATGTGGATTGAGGATATTAACTCGTTAGAACAGAAGATGAAAGCAGTTGCTGCTAAGAAAACGGCAGGTGTGGCATTTTGGAAAATGGGCATGGAAGATAAGAGCGTATGGGACATGATCTATCGCTATAACAAATAAGATCAGTCTGTCAAAAGAAATAGTCAGTGCAGGCATGATATCCTTTCGGGATACATATTATATAATAATGAATAAAAATAATGAGTGTTATGTGATATGTTTTCTCAGTTTGACAATAAAAAAGAAATTTTGGTAGTTTTTTTGGTCTTGTTTGTATTTATGACAGGATTGGGTGTAAAGATAAAAGATGTCGTACAGACAATGAAAAAGAGTAACAGACCATGTGTTGTGATAGATTGCGGGCATGGAGGAATTGATCCTGGAAAAGTCGGGATCAATGGTGTTTATGAAAAGAAGATCAATTTAGCAATCGGGCTGTATGTAAAAGAAGCACTTGAAAAGAAGAATATCAGAGTCGTCATGACACGAAAAAAAGATGAAGGATTGTATCAGGATTCTGATGCGAATAAAAAGATTGCTGATCTGAACCAACGAATAGCGATTATGGATCAGGAAGAACCGGATTGTGTGATCAGTATTCATCAAAACAGTTTTACCGGACAGAATTCACGGGGAGCACAGGTGTTTTACCAAACCGGATCACAAAATGGTGAAATCCTTGCCAAAATCCTACAGGAACAGCTTGTCAGCTCGCTTGATACAAAAAATCATCGCAGGGCAAAAGCAAATGCAGCATATTATTTGTTAAAGAAAACAGTTGCAACAGCAGTGATCGTGGAATGCGGTTTTTTGTCAAATGCACAGGAAGCCGAGAGACTATGTCGGAAAAGTTATCAGCGTCAGGTGGCTTGGGCGATCGCACAAGGTACAGAACAATATCTAAAAGAGAAGAGGCAGAAATAGAATGGATACTATAATACAGAAAATAAATTCTGAATTTTTTGAAGACTGCGAATTAGAAAAGGCATGCCAGATATTGAAGCAGGGAGGTCTGGTTGCATTTCCGACAGAGACTGTTTATGGTCTTGGCGGCGATGCATTATCACAGGATGCGGCAAAAAAGATTTATACAGCAAAGGGAAGACCTTCTGATAATCCGTTGATCGTTCATATTGCTGATATGAAAAGTTTATATGATGTAGCCCAAAATATCAGCCGGAAAGCATTAGATCTGGCAGAGGCTTATTGGCCGGGACCAATGACAATGATTTTTCAAAAGACAGATAAAGTACCACTTTCTACTACAGGAGGGCTTAATACGGTTGCGGTCCGTATGCCGAGCCATCCGATAGCAAAAGAATTGATCCGTCAGTCAGGAGTATATGTAGCGGCACCGAGTGCGAATACATCCGGAAGACCAAGTCCGACGCGGGCAGAGCATGTGATTGAAGATTTACAGGGAAAGATAGATATGATCATTGATGGTGGTCACGTAGGGATTGGGTTAGAATCTACGATTGTAGATATGACAGGAGAAACTCCGGTTATCCTGCGTCCGGGATACATTACAAAAGAAATGTTAGAAGAAGTGGCCGGAGAAGTAGATGTTGATCCGGCAGTTCTTATGACCGAACCGAAGAAAAATATTGTGGCAAAAGCACCCGGCATGAAATATCGTCATTATGCACCCAGAGGACAGTTGACTATCGTAGAGGGAAAAGAAGAAGCTGTCATTCAAAAGATCAATGAGATTGTATTGCAAAAAGAACAGGAAGGCTGTAATGTTGCAGTAATCGCAACAGAAGAATCAAAAGACCGTTATCATTGCAAACAGATATTTAGTATAGGATCAAGAAAAAGTGAAGGGTCGATCGCAGCCGGTGTGTATGATATATTGCGTCGTATGGATGCAATTGGCGCAGAATATATTTATACAGAGAGTTTTGCACAGGATCATTTAGGACAGGCTATCATGAACAGAATGATCAAGGCAGCAGGTTATCATAAGATTGAAGTTTAAAGACAGATCAGTATGGACAGATCGACTAAAAACAGATGAAAATTTAAGCACAAAGAGTAAATGTAAACACAGATAGAGATCAGGAAGGAAAAGGCATGATATGAAACGTTACGATCAAATCGTATTTGTATGTACATCAAATACTTTGCTGAGTCCGATTGCAGAAGGAATTTATCGCAAAAATTCATTGGATTGGATGCCGAAAGGAATATCAAGAGGGCTGATAGTACTCTTTGAAGAGCCGATCAATCCGAAAGTGAATGTTTTATTGATGCAGAATGGATTTCCGATCAGCGGGCACAGACAGTCACGACAATTGAAAAAAGGGGATATTACAGAAGATACGCTGGTATTGACAATGACATTAAGCGAGAAAGTCAGGCTTATAGAAGAATACGCTACGGAGAAGAATATATATACACTGGGAGAATTTGTCGGGGAAGATACGGATATTCTTGACCCGGGAGGGGCAGAAGAAGAAAAATACAAGGAATGCTTTGATGAATTATTTTTCAGGGTAAATAAAGTTATTCAAAAAATAGAAGAACAATATTGGGCAGACGAGGAGGAAGAAAAATGATAGCATTAGGTTGTGACCATGGTGGTTATCGGTTAAAACAGGAGATTATCAAATATCTGGAGGACAAAAAGATAGCTTATAAAGACTATGGTTGTTACAGTGAGGAGTCATGTGATTATCCTGTTTATGGGAAAAAAGTAGCACATGCTGTAGCAGGTGGAGAATGTGACAAAGGTATTTTGATCTGTGGGACGGGAATCGGTATTTCTATCACTGCAAATAAAGTAAAAGGGATTCGTGCGGCATTATGTCATGATACCTTTAGTGCCGAAGCAACAAGACAGCATAATGATGCGAATATTCTTGCAATGGGTGCAAGAGTTATCGGCACTGGTTTAGCACTTAAGATTGTGGATACTTTTTTGAATACAGAATTTTCCGGCGAAGAAAGACATCGTAACAGGATAGATCAGATCGAATCTTGACAGTCATAAAAGCAAGAGGTAAGATGTTAAATAGAAGTGTCCGTTAAGTTACAAAATATTGTTGTGATGTCAGACACTCCATAAGAGAAAAACAGCCCGGAAAGGGTATACGAAAGGAAGTATGGAAATGGCAAAGAAAGACATCGATTGGAGTAACATAGGATTTGGTTACATTAAGACAGATAAGCGCTTTGTGTCAAATTTTAAAGATGGTGCATGGGATGAGGGCGTGATGACGGGTGATGATCAGATCACCATGAGCGAGTGTGCCTGTGTATTACAGTATGCCCAGACTGTTTTTGAAGGTTTGAAGGCATATACTACAGAAGATGGCAGAGTAGTATGTTTCCGACCGGATATGAATGCAAAACGTATGCATGATTCAGCAGAGAGACTTGAAATGCCTCCATTCCCGGAAGATAGATTTGTGGAAGCAGTTGTTGAGACAGTAAAAGAGAATATAGATTATGTGCCTCCATATGGTACAGGTGCAGCATTATATATTCGTCCATATATGTTTGGATCAAATGCAGTTATCGGTGTAAAACCTGCTGAGGAATATCAGTTCAGAGTATTTTGTACTCCTGTTGGAGCATATTTCAAGGGTGGCGCTAAGCCGATCACGATTCGTGTATCTGATTTTGATCGTGCCGCTCCTCATGGAACAGGTCATATTAAAGCCGGCTTAAACTATGCTATGAGTTTACATGCTATTGTAGATGCACATAAAAATGGTTTTGCTGAAAATATGTATCTTGATGCGGCAACACGTACTAATGTAGAAGAGACCGGTGGCGCAAACTTCCTGTTTGTGACAAAGGATAACAAGATCGTTACTCCAAAGTCAAATAGTATCTTACCTTCTATTACACGTCGTTCACTGATCACGGTAGCAAGAGATTATCTTGGACTTGAAGTAGAAGAACGTGTTGTACCATTCGCAGAAGTTCCGGAATTTGTAGAATGTGGTCTTTGCGGTACAGCAGCCGTTATTTCACCGGTTGGTTGCGTAAACGATCATGGAAAAGAAATCAAATTTGTAAATGGTTGTGAAGAAGTTGGTCCTGTGATCAAGAAATTACGTGAAACATTAACCGGTATTCAGATGGGACGCATTGAAGCACCGGAAGGATGGATCAAAGAGATCAAATAATAGACAAAACAGTTGAATGAAGAATAAGTAACATAATAAAAAGTAAAAGAAGAAAGACTTACTAAGTGCTCTTAGAAAGCCTTTCTTTTTTTCGGTATTGATCTTTTCAGGTTTTTTGTTAAAGTCAGCAGGCATAACGTTTCATTAAAACCCATCTACTTCTTTTAAAAGGAGCAGTTTATCGCCTGCATTGACTTTGTCGTTTTCCAGCCCGTTTAATTTCATAATATGATCGATCGTTGTATTATATTTCTTTGCGATATCCCATAGGGATTCTTCTTTGTCGACAATATATCCGACCAGTCCGGGCATTTCCTGCAGCATATTCAGATCCTTTGGTGCTTCAGATATCTGTTGGATCACATTTTGCGTAGAAAGTGTAAAGACAAGAACCGATAACTGGATCACACATTTTACATCAACTTCCTCGTGGTCTAACATCACAGCACTGATCTGGTTGACACCGGTTTGCAATTCGTAGTTGTCATCAGGATGGATATCCGGTATTTCAATCAAATGCGTAAACGGAATAGAACCGGTGAGTGTTGCTAAAGGATGGGAATCATTGTCGGTCAGATACAATATTTCTAAATTGATCACACCTTCTAAAGCAATACCATTATTGGTTATTTCCTGTTCATCAATCTGTACATTGCCAATAGAAGTACAGATCTGATCAATCTTTTCGTTTTCCTGTGTAATATGGAGCCGGTCAGAGACACGTACAACAGCATCATTTTTCATGTGCAGACAATTCAGTGATATCTCTTGCTTTTGCAAAGAAAGGGAACATGCTGTAGAATATGCGTCTTTCAGATAGGAGATCATTGTATGTCGATAAAAGCGTAATGATAAACGGAGATTGCATTCATAATCAAAAATCCGGTTTTCATTATCTTCATCCGGTTTTAATTCAAAAGAAGAATTTAGATCTAAAAAATCAATATCAAGGATCAGATCGTCAGAACAATTCTGGCAGGAAATAATCGAATCAAAAGGGAGTTCTGTTTCTAAATATTCCAGTTTACGTTCATCAGTGTCCGGTATGTAGAGAACAAAAAGCCTGACATCACCAAGAATGCGTATGCCATCATCGATGATTCGTGTTTGTAAATTTTGAGGAACTAATTCATGGTAAAGAATGGTATCGACATTTGGCTTTCCCTTAGGAAGAATGCATTCGTCTTTGATTCGCAAAATATCCTTTTTCTGCATAACAGGCTGTGTGGTCTCGAAATTATTAAACTGGCGGTATAAACCGTCAATGGACGGAAAGTTTTCCATATCAGCGCGGGAAGCATTTGAAGAAACAATGTCCGTGCCGATAGGATAAGAATGAATATTTTCCTGACAGCAATGAAAACTGACAATGGCACGGATACTTACTTTTCTTGAATTGATCATATTTGCCTGACAGTCTTCTAATTCAATATGACAGTCTGTTTCCTTGCCGGAAACGGCATCTGCTGCATTGAGCGTTTCTTCAAAAGGAATCTGCCCTTTTATACTGTGGATCGGACGGATGTCTTCGTTTGTCAGATACAAAAGAAAAAAAGAAAGCACACCTTTTAATAGGACTTTTCCTTCTTCTGCTACAATGCTTGTCATTTCAACATTTCCCTTGGTTTTAATGAGCTGTTCCATATCAGGTTTTGTATCAGCTACATTGAAATCATCTTCTAAAGTGATTTGCAAGTCGCTTTGAAAAAGGGTATCTCTTGTCTGTATGTTATTTGTTAATAATTCCATATCAATTCACCTTTCTTGCGTTCTGACAGTATCTGTTATATACTTATGAAGCAATAAAGAAGGATATGACAAACGTTGCGTTTTTTAATGGAAGTATGTTTCAATGAACAAACCATTTATGCAAAGCAGAAAAAGAAACTCTGAAAAAGCGGGTTTGTGCGTTTGGAGTAGAAAGTATGATGCAGTGGATTCAAGAATTAATAAAAAGGATGAATGACGTTGAAAAGACAAATAGATCATAAAAAGGAATGTGATATTATGACAGAGGTTACTTATACGAATCATATCTCTGTGGAAGATTATAACGCATTGCGTGATTCTGTAGAATGGATACCTGTCACCCCAAAACGTGCCATGATCGCACTCAAGAACTCATTTTATATATGCGTTGCCGTGTGTGATGGAAAACCGGTAGGAATGGTACGTATTGTCAGCGATGGCGGATACACTTATTTTATTACAGATGTGATCGTAAATCCTGCCTATCAGGGACGACATATCGGCTTAGAATTAATATCGAGAACATTAGATTACATTCAAAAAGATGTGATGGAAGGAGAAACGGTTATGGTTAGTCTGATGGCTGCCTACCAGAGAGAATCTTTTTATGAAAAATTCGGATTTCATAAAAGACCATTTGGCAACCATGGATCGGGAATGTCTGTATGGATGAGTCGCAATGCCAGTGGTGAGATCACAAATTACTGATAAAATAACTGTGATAAAGACAGATGATGAAGTGGTGGAAATGCGTGTGGGTAAGTGGCTGGTTATAAGTTTTATGGTAACAATAAATTATTGAAACTGATTTAAATCGGCATTGTAATGATAGTCGATGGCAGCTAATTTTTGCTCGACAGCATCTTTTTTTATATCTAAAGCTTTACATAGCTCATCAAGCGAAGAATAAAAATCGCGAAGCTGCGTGTTAAGGTAGCTGACTAAGATCACAGGATCATTTGGTAAATTTGTGTTCATAAGAAGTCTCCTTTTCTTGCAAATTACATATTCTGCTCTATTATAACAAAAAAAGGATAAAAAGAAAATGAACCAGACGATATATGATTTGATTTTAATAGGAATTGCAGCTATAACAACTTTTTTGCTGCGGGCATTACCGTTTTTGCTTTTTGGCGGAAAACACAGTATGCCTTCTACGGTACAGAAAGTATCGGAATCATTGCCGCCGGCGATTATGGCAGTATTGGTTGTGTATTGCATCAAAGACAGCATTAGCAGTCCGGGAAGTGGTACGATTGCTACAGGAATTGCTGTTTTAGCGGTTGCAGGATTGCATTTATGGAAGAGAAATACACTGCTTTCGATCTTTGGCGGAACGGCTGTATATATGGTATGTATTCGCTTTCTTCCGCTTTTGGTATCCGGATCGCATTAAGAAAACGATTACGTGAAAAAATCCGATATAGGCAGTTATAAGCATAAAAAATTCCATCAACTGCGTAAAAAAATAATAATTTCAAATTCATTTATGAAAAAGCGGGTGCCGGTTATATGATCAAAAAATCGTAAAAAGCAGCGATTGATTTCTAATAAAGTACCGGTTTATCGGTGATAAAAGGGATTATAGAAATGAGACAAAGACAACATGAAACTGTTGTCTTATTTTTTTTGAAAGTATACGAAAACGATTACTTTCAAAAAAAGGCGAAAATAAAACATATAAGTTCTATTTACATTCATGTCAAACGTAATCGTATAAGGTGAAAATAGAATATAATTGTATAAAATGCACAAAAACATGATAAAATGTATGGTAAAAATAACAAAAATAGAAAAAAGTATTGCAATTTATACGAAATGTTGGTACTATAAAGCTACGAAAACGATTAAGAAAAGTTTTCGCGTACAATAGAATAAGATTACGGAGGAAGAGATGATTTCACTTAAAACCATTGCGGAGGAGTGTGGGGTGTCTGTTGCGACGGTTAGTAAAGCATTGAACGATCAAAAAGATATCAGTGATGTTACCAAACGCCGTATCAGAGAAATAGCAGAAAAGCTTGGATATTTTCCGAATGCTGCTGCAAGATCACTAAAGACAAAACAATCTTATAACATTGGTGTGTTATTTGAAGAAGAAGTAGGAAGTGGTCTGACACATGAATATTTCTCAGGGGTTTTGAATAGCTTCAAAGTACAGGCAGAAAAATTAGGTTACGATATTACGTTCATTAATACATCATTAGAAAACCGAAAGATGTCGTATTATGAACATTGTATGTATCGAAATTTTGCCGGAGTCGCAATTGTCTGTGCTAACTTTGATGATTCCGAAGTGATCGACTTGATGAATAGTAAGTTGCCGGGAGTGACAATTGATTATATTCATCAAAATTGTATGGCGGTCAGCTCAAATAATATTCAGGGTATGGAAGAACTTGTCAGGTACATATATAAAAAGGGGCATCGAAAAATTGCCTATATTCATGGACAAAGCACTTCCAGCGTTACAAAAGAAAGAGTGACCAGTTTTTGCAGATCATTAGAGAATCTCGGAGTCGAGATTAAAGATGAGTATATTCGACCTGCAAATTATGTTGAGACAGTAGATACAGCAATTCAGACCAAAGAATTGATGTCATTGACTGAAAAGCCTACCTGTATTGTTTATCCGGATGATACTTCTTTGATCGGCGGACTTAACACGTTGATGGAGATGGGGTATCGAATACCGGAAGATATATCGGTAGCCGGGTATGATGGCACGCATGTATCGCAGTTGATGTATCCGAAGATTACAACGATCCGTCAGGATACAGAACGCATCGGACGAGAAGCAGCAGAAAGATTGATCCGTCTGATCGAAAAACCGAAAACCACTCTCAATGAGAGAGTAGTTATAGACGGAATCCTTTTGCCGGGCCAGTCAGTGGGAGAAGCAAAGAAAGACTGACATAAGACAAAGGGTTTCATGCAACAAGGAGATAGTATTTTTAAGGAGGAAAGCTATGAGGAAAAAACTAGTAAGTGTATTGCTTTGCACAGCAATGGCAGCAAGTGTGTTAGGAGGATGTGGAGGTTCTTCTGACAAGAAAGATTCATCAGAAAAAGCAAAAGTAAGCAGCGACGGAAAAGTATTAAACATTTATTGCTGGAATGATGAATTCCGAAGCCGTATGATCTCACATTATCCTGGTTACAAAAAGGTTAATGCAAAGACCGGTAAGATTGGTAATGTTACTGTAAAATGGAACGAGACACCAAGTAAAGATAACGCTTATCAGAATAATCTGGATGCAGCTTTAAAGAAACAGGATAGTGCATCAGCTGATAACAAGATTGATCTGTTCCTGGTAGAAGCAGATTATGCTTTGAAGTATGTAGATTCAGATTATACACTTCCTGTTACTAAACTCGGTGTTACAGAAGATGACATGAAGAATCAGTATCAGTACACAAAAGATATTGTTACCGATTCTAAGGGAGTTCAGAAAGGTATTTCATGGCAGGGTTGCCCGGGCTTAATGTTCTATAATCGTGATGCAGCAAAGAAAGTATTAGGAACAGATGATCCTGAAAAGGTTCAGGAAGCAGTATCTGACTGGGATAAGTTCAATGAAACTGCTGAGAAGATGAAAGCAAAAGGATATAAGATGGTATCTTCTGCAAATGATACATACCGTGTATATTCAAATAATGTATCTTCAAAATGGGTTGAAGACGGTAAGATCAAAATTGATGATAACATCATGAAATGGGTAGATGATTCTAAGAAATTAGTTGACGCTGGTGAAGCTGATACATATGATCTTTGGGGAGATGACTGGAAGAAAGGTTTCTATCCTGATGGAAAAGTATTCTGCTACTTTGGACCGGCTTGGCTGATCAACTTCTCAATGGCAGCAGATGAAAAAGGAAGTATTGGTTACAATGGCGGCTGGGGCGCTGCTGAAGGACCACAGGGCTTCTTCTGGGGCGGTACTTGGATCTGCGGTGCAGAAGGCACAGACAATGCTGACTTAGTAAAAGATATCATGCTGAAGATGACATGTGATGAAACCATCATGACAGACATTGTTAAGAAAGATGATGACTTTGTAAATAACAAACCTGCAATGGAAGCAATGGCTAAGAGTGACTATACAAGTAAGATCCTTGGCGGACAGAATCCTCTTCCTTTATATTGCACCGGTGCTGATAAGGTTTCTTTAGATAATCTTTCAAAATATGATCAGGGTTGTAATGAAGAGTTCCAGAACGCTATGAAGAACTACTTCCAGGGCAACACAGATAAGGACGGAGCTTTAGATATCTTCTACAAAGCTGTAAAAGAGAAATATCCGGAATTATCAAAATAAGACTGCATAAGTAACATCGAAAGATTTACTTCACTTTAATAGGCTATGCCTGTTGCAAATTCAAGGCAGGCATAGCTTTTTCTATGTAAATACAATGGGGCTTGTATAATGGAAACGTGGGAGAAGGAGGAAAATTTACTATGAAAACAAAAAAAGGAAGAGTGGTGAAATATAACAGATGGGGTTATATTTTTCTGATACCTTTTATAGCTGTATATATTATATTTCAGCTTATTCCCATGATTAGTACGATATATAATAGTTTCTTTGAAAATTATCTGGCTGGTTTGACCCAGGTAGGACCGAATTTTGTTGGTTTTGAGAATTATAAAAAGATTTTTTCAGAGGGTGATATATGGATTTATGCCAAAAATACTCTCGTAATGTGGATTATGTGTTTTGTGCCACAGATTATTTTATCTCTGGTATTGGGTGCATGGTTCTCTGACGTAAGATTAAAGTTGAAGGGAAGCAGATTCTTTAAGACAGTGATTTATCTACCGAATCTGATTATGGCATCTGCATTTGCGATGTTATTCTTTACATTGTTTTCAGATGCGGGTCCGATTAACTCTATGTTAATGAAGGCTCATATTATTTCGATACCATATAAGTTCTTGGCACATTCAGGAAGTGCAAGAGGCTTGATTGCTTTGATGAACTGTTTGATGTGGTTTGGTAATACAACAATCCTGCTGATGGCTGGTATGATGGGAATTGATCCGGCGTTATTTGAAGCAGCAGAAGTAGATGGAGCAACAGCAACACAGGTATTTTTTAAGATTACATTGCCACTGCTTCGACCGATTCTGATCTATGTGATTATTACATCATTGATCGGCGGCATTCAGTTGTTCGATGTACCGCAGATTTTGACAAATGGTACAGGTGATCCAATGAGGTCTACGATGACATTGATCATGTTCCTGAATAAACATCTGTTCAGTAAGAACTATGGTATGGCGGGTGCGTTATCTGTTGTATTGTTTATCATTACGATGTTGTTGAGTTTACTGATCTTTAAAGTGACAGGAAATGATAAGAGAAAAGGATAATACAGGAAAATTCAAAAGCTGTTTGTACCGTTATAGACGGTAGAATGGGGGATTAGCATGAAAAATAAACGTAAAATAAATTCTACAGGCGTAGGTCTGGGATTACATGCCAGAAGAATTTTGGCATATGTGGTCTTGATTATTGTTTCTTTCTTCTGTTTGTTCTGGTTCTATGTTTTATTTGTCAATGCAACCAGATCAAATAGTAACTTACAGTCAGGATTTTCGGTTCTGCCATCGAGTAATTTGTTGTCAAACTGGAAACATTTGTTAGAAAAAAGCGGACTTCCGGTTATTCAGGGAATGCTAAATAGTTTGATCATATCAACATGCAGTGCGGTTGTCTGTGTCTATTTTTCAACAATGACAGCATATGCAATTCATGTATACGACTTTAAGTTAAAGAAATTCATTTATCCATTTATATTAGCTGTTATGATGATTCCAACACAGGTAACAGCGTTAGGATTTGTTAATTTGGTATCGGATATGAATTTGGAAGATTCATTTATTCCATTGATCATTCCACAGATTGCCGTGCCGATCACATTCTTCTACATGAAACAATATATGGAAAGTTCGCTTCCACTATCATTAGTCGAAGCTGCAAGAATTGACGGCTCAGGTGAATTTAGAACATTCAATCATATTGTACTTCCGTTGATGAAACCGGCAATTGCCGTGCAGGCAATCTTTACCTTTGTAAGCAGTTGGAATAATTATTTTATTCCGGCATTGATTCTGCATGATGATTCTAAGAAAACATTGCCAATTCTGATTGCACAATTAAGAGCGGCAGATTGGTTGAAGTTTGATATGGGTCAGGTTTATGTTATGATTGCATTTTCAATCTTCCCGGTTATCGTTGTATATTTGATTCTGTCAAAACATATTGTACAGGGTGTGGCGTTAGGAAGTGTCAAAGGTTAGCAGCAAACAAGATGTACCCGGAAGTTGGTACGACAATTAAGGCTAAAAGTTTTGGTTACCTATAGGAGAGGCAGTGAATATAAATCACTGTCTTTCCAATTTCATGGAAATGTTTCACGTTTGATCAGAATACAAAAGCAAAATGGGGGATTGCTTTTTGTGGAATAGAAAAATGCCTGTATAGAAGGGGCAGTGTAATAGAAATTATATTAGTGATTTCCGGAGAGTAAAATACTGGCATTGCGTTTTTCGTGAAATATGTAAATAAAAGCTGATATGGGAATGTCAGTTAGGAGAAAAGAGATGGAGAAGCGTATGAGAAAAATATGGAATAATAAAAAGTTAGAGAATACAGATCAGCCTAAAAAGACCAAAAAGTTATTTGGAAAAAAGAATGATACGAAGAAAGCGAAAACAGAGGTAAAAACAAATATACAGGAATATGAAGACATAGGAGAAACAAAAAGGGCTGTGTGGGAAAGTAAAACAGAAAAAGAAGATTCGGAAGTTATAGAGGAAAGTGAAACAGAAAAAGAAAACAAGGAAAATAAGGTTAAGACGAAAAAAAGAATAACTATTAAGAAAAATAAGACCGCAAAAGCAGAGAAAAAGGCGGATAAAGAACCGGGACAAAATATAAAGAGAGCAAAAACGGGTATGATCAAAAGCATCGTTAAGAGTAAAAAAGATAATAGTCAAGGTAGACACCAAAAAATCTTAAAAAAACAAAAAGATACAACAAAGCAAAAGAGAAAAATACGTATCTTTAATTTCTCGAGACGATTATTGGCAATGAGTTTTCTGCCTATGATTATTACCTGTATTATCGTTACATCCATTAGCTCGCACACATTAAAAAGTGCAATGGAAAGCGAATTAAAGAATGCAATGAGAATTGCGGCAGTTTCCATTGAAGAAACGTATACAAATTTATATAAAGGTGATTACACACAGTCTCTAAACGGTGCAATCAAAAAAGGCGATGTTGAAATTTCGGGCAACTATGATCTGGTAGATGCTATGGGAAAGAAAACATCTTTTGATATAACTATGATGTTTGGCAATATGCGCCTTTTAACAACGGTTAAAAATGAATCCCGGGCAAGAGCAAATGGTACATCAACGGATGATAAGGTATATGCAAAAGTAGAAAAAGGCCAAAGAGTTTTCTTAAGTGATTTTCCGGTAGAAGACAAAATTTGTTATGTATATTATGAACCGCTTAAAAACTCGGATGGTAGTGTGTTTGGCGCAGTAGAAGTAGCGGAAGAGTGCGACAAAGTACAAACAACGATCAATAAACAGGTGCGTCAGCTGGTATTGTTATCTATACTGATCGTGGTTGCTGTTTGTGCGATCTCGCTTCTGAGTTCCAGACAGACGGTACAGAAAATGTTGCGGATCAAGCGATTCTTAGATCGTATCATAGAGGGCAAGCTGGATCATAAAGTGCATCAAAAGACACTAAGATCTAATGATGAAATCGGAGATATATATCGAAGTTGTGTGGAACTACAGGAAACCTTCCGGAAGATGGTAGGAGGAATTAAAGAGTCGAGTGACAGCCTTAAAGTATCTGCTGATGAGCTTTCGGACACTGCACAGAAGAACACGTCAATGGCTTTGAAAGTACATCAATCTGTTCTTACGATCTCAGAACGTGCCAAAGACCAGGCAGAAAGTACGGAAGATGCATTAGGTAGTGTGGATACGATCAATGTACAGATGGAACAGATTTTAGTTGAAGTGGAAGCAATGGCGAAAAAAGCAGAGGAAATGTCACGCAAAGAAAAAGAATCTGAAGAAATCATTGCGGAACTTTCTCTTTCCAGTGATGATACCAAGACATCCGTATTAAAAGCAACAGATCAGATTACATTGATGTATGATGCTGTCAATGATATTCATAAAGCAGTTGAATTGATTCAGTCGATTGCGGATGAGACCGATCTGCTTTCGATTAATGCAAATATTGAAGCTGCAAGAGCCGGCGAAGCCGGTAAAGGATTTGCTGTTGTAGCAGATCAGATTAATAAACTTGCCATACAGAGTAATAATTCGAGCATGGATATCCAAAAAATGTTAGAAAGAGTAACACAGATCACACAGAGTATGGTTGATGTTATGAATGAAGTTTGCAGCAACATGGATGTTCAGCAAGAAAAACTGGTTATGACAAGAGAAGCATATCAGATCATTGCTGATGGTGTAGAGCAGTCACGGACCAACATGGGAAACATCAGGGAAAAGGTTGTTGTTTTAAATGCATCCGGTTCAGATATTTCTGACGCGGTTGGAGAATTATCAAGTAGTGCAGATGATAATGCACAGACCGCTTCTGATACGATGGGTGTTGTCAATGATATGAATGCAACTATGCAGCAGGTTCAGAGTTCATCAGAGGAACTTATGACGACAGCAGCAGAATTGCAAGAAACACTCGGAAGGTTTCGTATGTAATGTCAAAAAATAAATGTATTCATATAGTCAAAAACTGTAGCATGCTGAAAAATCAAATACGGAAACATCGTAGAAAATAATTACACAATAGTAAAAAATATATATCCAATGCAATTGGATGTTGTTGCATGACAGAAAAGATTATTAGGAATAGTGATAAAAAATATGCACACACTATAACTTGTATCTGACAAGACAGAACAGCAAAAATGTTAAGTTGTTTTTTGATTTTATGCCGTTTCGTAAAAAAGGGAGGTTAGAACGTGGAAGAAACAGATGATATCAAGTTATTAAAAGAGTGTGATGCAGGTGTGCAAATGGCGATCAGTTCGATTGATGAAGTTTTAGAAAAGATTTCGGATGATCAGCTAAAAGAATTATTAGAAGAGAGCCGCGAACATCATGAAAAGCTTGCAAAAGAGATCCGCCATCAGTTGATTGCGGCAGACAGTTCAGGGAAAGAACCTAATCTTATGGCAAAAGGAATGTCATGGATCAAAACAAACGTGATGATAGAAATGTCAGACCGCTCTACAGAGTCGGTGGTGGCAGATTTGATCACAGATGGATGCAATATGGGGATTAAATCCCTATATCGTTACCAAAACCAATACAGTCAGGCCAAGCACAGTGCAAAAGAGATCAGCAGACGTTTGATCGATATAGAAGAACAGCTTCGCCATGATATGCAAAAATATTTATAGTCATTCGTTTTATGAAAAAAATATCTTGCGTATTTTATTGAACATCGTATAAAATAAATATTGCATATGTATTGCACATAAGATATATTTAGTAACAAAAGTGCAATACAGAATGCAATATAAGATGATATGCGAGAGGCGGGTGATAAGATTGTACATATGGAAAAGAAAATCTTTTTTGGTTCTTTTTGTGATGTGTATTGTCATGCTTGTGCCCTGCTCTGAACAGATTGTATGCCAATATGACTCGTCATATACGGAATGGATCCGTGCATATTCCATGACGGAAGAACATGAGCTTTCAGTTCTTAGTATGGATGATCAGCATATCATGTTATCTGATGTGCCATATATTGAGAATTTACGCTCATTATTTTCAGGCACAAAAACTGCGGCATTTCGCCGTGCCAATGAGGGAGAACAAAGGAACTCCTTTTTTGGATCGATCTTCGTTATTTTATTCAAAATAACAATTATCCCAAGTATTATTTATGCATTGTTATCAGAGCTTTTGCGATATTATGTTGTATTTCATCTGCTTTTGTTAGAATGCATACAAAAAAAGGATGGAAAAAAGGCAGCATTTTTATCTTTTTAAACTATTTAGACGATTTAGAAAAATGGCGTTGATGGTAGACGCACATGGAAAGATTGCGTCGCTTCTTCGTAATAAGAAAGAGGATAAAAATGAATGCAACAAATATAATTGGCTTACTGGGTGGTCTGGCTCTTTTTTTGTATGGCATGCAGATGATGAGTGCCGGTATGGAAGCAGCTGCCGGTAACCGTATGAAAACTATTTTAGAAAAATTAACTTCAAACCGGTTTTTGGGAATAGCCGTAGGTGCCGGAATTACAGCGGTGATCCAGTCATCCTCTGCAACGACGGTCATGGTTGTCGGTTTTGTGAATTCCGGCATGATGACATTGCGACAGGCAGTATGGATCATCATGGGGGCAAATATCGGAACAACGATTACCGGACAGTTGATTGCTCTGGATGTAGGAACGATTGCACCGTTGATTGCATTTGCCGGTGTAGCTTGTATTGTTTTTGTGAAAAATGCAAAAGCACATCATGTCGGAAGTATTTTTGGTGGCCTGGGCATATTGTTTATTGGTATGGAAATGATGAGTTCTGCAATGCTTCCGTTAAAAGATTCCGAAGCTTTTGTTGGAATTATGTCAAGGTTTGATAACCCAATCCTTGGTATACTTGCCGGTCTGGTTGTTACATCTGTGATTCAGTCATCGTCTGCATCGGTTGGAATTTTACAGGTGTTGGCGGGAAGCGGGGTGATTCCGTTTTCAAGTGCTGTTTTTGTCCTATTTGGACAAAATATCGGTACTTGTGTGACAGCATTGCTTGCGTCAATTGGTACCAGTCGAAATGCAAAAAGAACAACGATCATTCATTTGAGTTTTAACATCATTGGAACGATTATTTTTACTATTCTTGCAATCTGCTTCCCTCTGGCAGATTTTGTAGCAGCATTTACGCCGGGTAATGTGGTAGCCCAGATCGCTAATATGCACACGTTGTTTAATGTCGCTACAACGCTGCTTTTGGTTCCTTTTGGAGGTGCATTAGCTAGTCTGTCAGAACATGTTCTTCCGGAAAATGATCAGGAGGATATGGGAACAAAAGTAATGTATCTGAATGCGAAAGCTGCAAATAGCAAGATTGGTTCATCTGCAATCTCGATTGAACAGGTGAAAATGGAGACGCTAAGAATGCTGAAAATTGCTGAAGATAATGTAACAGACAGTTTTGAAGCATTTCGTAAAAAAGATCTTTCATTTCTGCCCAAGGTAGAAGAAAGGGAAAGAAGTTTAGATTTTCTGAATAAAGAAATATCAAATTATATATCAAATGCATTGGCGCATGAGATTGATGAGCGCGAAAGTCATGTGATGAGTTATTATTTTAAGATCATAGGTAATATTGAGAGAATCGGTGATCATGCAATGAATATTTGCGGATATTCGAATATTTTAACAGAAAAAAAAGTGAACTTTTCACAAGAGGCAACAGAAGAATTAAAACGTATGCAGGAGATATGTGTTGAACTTATGGAAAAGCTGCTTTGTCATACGCAGGAAAGTGTAGAGGAATTAACAAAGGTGGCAAACTTGGAACAGAAGATTGACGATATGACGGAAAGTTATCGTGATAATATGCTGGCGCGTATGAAGAATGGAAGTTGCAGTGAAGAAGGATGTATTCTTTATTCAGAGATGCTTACTGACTTTGAACGAATTGGTGATCATGCTTTAAACATAGCTCAGGAAATGACAAAAATGGTAATCGCATAAAACAGGAGGTGTGTGCTATGCAGGTATTGATACAATGTGTTGTTTTGTTAGTTGGATTTGCTGCGTTAGTAAAAGGAGCAGATCTTTTTGTGGATGGTGTATCAGGTATCGCAGAGAGGTTTGGGATTCCTCAGCTTGTGATTGGTCTGACAATCGTTGCAATGGGGACGAGTGCACCGGAAGCAGCTGTCAGTGTTACAGCGGCATTAAAAGGGAATGCTGATATTACAGTTGGTAATATTGTAGGAAGCAATATTTTAAATATCCTGATCATTCTTGGAATTACTGCTGTGATCGTGGATGTTGCGGTTGCAAAATCCACGTTATGTTATGAACTGCCATATATGCTTGTGGTCACAGTTGTTTTAATTGTGATGGGAATTACAGGCGCAAAGATCGATTTTGTCGAAGGTATCATGTTGTGGTGTTTGTTTATTTTATATTTGATATATCTATATAGAATGGCAAAGAACGGAAAAGAAGAGCCGATACAGCATGAACAGCAAAGTGTGATCAAGCTGCTGTTTTTCTCGGTTATAGGAGGTGTTTTCATTATTGCAGGAAGCTCTTTTGCTGTTGAAAGTGCAAGCTATATTGCCCGTTTTTTAGGTATTAGTGAGCGATTTATCGGCCTGACAGTTGTTGCATTGGGAACATCACTGCCGGAACTGGTTACATCGGTTGCAGCTGCAAGAAAAGGCAAGGCAGACATAGCGATTGGAAATATTGTTGGAAGCAATATTTTTAATATCCTATTTGTGATTGGTACAGCATCCTTGATCACACCGGTTTTATATGAACCCAAATTTGTGATTGATGGTATTATTGCAGTCTTAGCGGGTGTGCTGTTATGGATCAGTATCTGCAAAACACGTATATTAAAAAGAGTTTGGGGAATCATTATGCTCCTGGCATATGCTGTTTATTTTTGTTATTTGTTATACCAATAGATATTAGCGTTTTGAATTGTAAAAAGCAGGCAGGTATCTTTCTGAAAGAGTTATCGGAAAGATACCTGCCTTTTTACCGAACACAAGAATTCGGCTGCCCCTGCCAAGGAACTTTATCTTATCACAAATTTTATGTGATGAAAAGGATGTTTTTAGTGTTAGAGATAAATTTTGGATAGAAAAACATAGTAAAATATGCTATTTTAGGAAAGGAATAGTAAAAAGAGAGCGTAAGAAAAAGCGAATGTTTTTCTAAGAGAGTACAGGTATTCAGAGTAAAGCTAAAACTTTTTAAGAGAACAACAGCATTCAGAAACAGAAAATAATTATAAGAGAATATATCAAAAAATAAAGAAAGAAAAGAGGAGTGTTATGACAAGAAAACTGGATTGGAACGTGTACATTGATACTGCGGCAAAAACAGTAGCAGAAGGAATTGTTATGTTGAAAAATGAGCATCATGCCCTGCCTTTATCCAAGGAAAAAGAAATTGCCGTTTTTGGACGCATTCAGCTTCACTATTATAAAAGTGGTACCGGCTCAGGCGGTATGGTCAATGTATCGAAAGTGACAGGTATCGTGGATGGACTGCTTGAAAAAGGAGCAAAGATAAACAAGGAACTGTTAGAAACCTATGAGCAATGGGATAAGGAACATCCATTTGATGTCGGAGAAGGCTGGGGAATGGAACCATGGTGTCAGGAAGAGATGCCTTTAGAGGAAGATTTTGTACAGTCAATCGCAAAGAGTACAGATACAGCACTTATTATTATCGGAAGAACAGCTGGAGAAGAACAGGACAACCATGAAGATGAAGGTTCATATTTCCTGACTGCAAAAGAAAAAGATATGTTATCGAAAGTACGCAACGCATTTGACAAAGTCATTGTTTTATTAAATGTAGGAAATATTATGGATATGTCTTATTTTGAAGAATGCAAAGCAGATGCTGTTTTGTATGTCTGGCAGGGCGGTATGACCGGAGGGATCGGTACGGCTTTGGTGTTGCTTGGAGAAGTTAGTCCAAGCGGAAAGCTGACCGATACGATCGCATATCGTGTTGCCGATTATCCGTCTGCTGACAACTTTGGAGACGCACATCAAAATTGTTATGAAGAAGATATTTATGTCGGTTATCGTTACTTTGAAACATTTGCAAAAGACAAAGTACGTTATCCGTTTGGTTTTGGACTTTCTTATACAGCTTTTGATGTATGTTGCCAAGGTACTTCAGTCGATATAGAAAAAGACAGATTTCTTTTTGAAGTGTCTGTTGAAAATACAGGAGATTATAAGGGAAAAGAAGTCGTTCAGATCTATTGTAAAGAGCCGCAGGGCAAGCTAGGAAAGCCAAGCCGTGTGCTATGTGCCTATCGGAAAACAAAAGAACTTTTACCGGGAGAAAAAGTGATTCTGTCATTGGAAGTGCCTTTTGCGGCAATTGCTTCTTATGATGATTCCGGTGTAACGGACCATCGTTTTGCATGGATCTTAGAGCAGGGAGATTATAATTTCTATGTTGGAACGGATGTCAGAAGTGCATCAAAAGCCTATACGTTTACAAATGAAGAAGATAAGATATTAAAACAGACACAGCAGGCATTAGCACCGGTAACTCCGTTTTCGCGTATTAAGCCTGCATGGAAAGATGGAAAACTTACGATAGAAAAAGAAGAAGTACCATTAAATGAAGTTGATGAAAAGCAAAGAAGACTGGATTGTATTCCAAAAGAAATACAGCAGACCGGTGATCAGGGATATGTATTAGCGGATGTATTGGAGAAAAAAATACCAATGCACACATTTATTGCACAGTTATCCGATCAGGATCTGGCTTGCATCGTCCGCGGGGAAGGAATGAACAGCCCGAAAGTAACAGCAGGTACGGCAGCAGCATTTGGCGGTGTATCAAAGCATTTGCAGGAACTTGGTGTCCCATGTGGCTGTTGTGCGGATGGTCCTTCTGGAATGCGTATGGATTGCGGCACAAAAGCCTTCAGCCTGCCAAACGGAACGTTGATCGCATCAACATTTAATGATGAACTGATCACAAGCCTGTATGTGCTGGTAGGTATGGAAATGGCTGCAAATAAAGTCGATTGTCTGTTAGGACCGGGTATGAACATTCACCGTCATCCGTTGAATGGAAGAAACTTTGAGTATTTTTCAGAAGATCCGTTTCTGACAGGAAAGATCGCATCAGCCGAACTTCGTGGTTTGCATACGGCAGGTGTGACCGGAACGATCAAACATTTTTGCGGAAACAATCAGGAAACCTATCGTCACACATCGGATTCCGTGATCTCGGAAAGAGCTCTGCGTGAAATTTATCTGAAAGGCTTTGAAATGGCGGTAAAAGAAGGAAATGCCGATTCGGTCATGACCACATACGGCTCTGTCAATGGTTTATGGACCGCAGGCAATTATGATCTTGTTACAAGGATCTTACATGATGAATGGGGCTTTACCGGCTTTACTATGACAGACTGGTGGGCAAATATCAATGAGAGAAACTGTCCGATCGATAAAAAGAATTTTGCAGCTATGGTCAGAGCGCAAAATGATGTTTACATGGTTTGTACGGATGGCGAAGAAAATAATGATAATGTGTTAGAAAGTCTGGAAAAAGGAACTTTATGCCGCAGTGAATTACAGCGTTGTGCTGTTAATATCTGTCGTTTCCTGTTGCATACACATGCAATGAAACGAATGATGAAGAAGCAGGATGAAGTTGTTATCTTGAATCGTCCAAAGGATGAAAGTGATGTTGATCTTGAAAATGTCGTATGTTATCCGTTAGATGGTGAAGCGACGATTTCTTTGAAAGATATATGTACAGATAAAGGTACGAATTACAGCTTTTCTTTAGATCTTACAAAGCTTGGATATTATGAAGTAACCATTACGGCAAGTTCTACGCAGAGTGAACTTGCACAGATTCCGGTGACTGTATTCCGTATGGGAACACCGTATGGTACATTTACATGGAACGGTACAGGTGGCAAACCGGTTTCTTATACCAAAGAGATTTTGTTTGAGTCACGCTTTAGTATGATGCGGTTATATTTTGCACAGAGTGGACTGGATATGGAAAGTATTTCCCTTCGTTACGTCAGAGATAAAGAATAATAGCCATTTTCTCAAAAGTATGGTAAAATAATATGATATAGTTGCATTTTGCCAATTTGCAACAGTATTACTGATAGAAGGAGTAAATCTAATGATTCATTCAGAAAATCTGGTGCATGAATATTCAAGAAGAGATGAAGAAGGAAATGTAACAGGAATTTTGCGGGCAGTGGATGGTGTTTCCATTGATGTCAAAGATGGAGACTTTATTGCGATACTCGGAGCAAATGGTTCCGGTAAATCTACCTTTGCAAAGCATCTGAACCGTTTGCTTGTGCCAACGGAAGGAACATTATATATTGACGGAAAAGATGCTTCGGATGCCGGTAACACACTTGCGATCCGTCAAACCGCAGGTATGGTTTTTCAAAATCCTGATAATCAGATCATTTCGAACATTGTAGAAGAAGATGTTGGATTTGGACCGGAAAATATGGGGGTTCCTACGCAGGAAATCTTAAAAAGAGTGGAAGAATGTCTCAAAGAGGTCGGAATGTATTCTTATCGCAGACGTTCCCCAAATCATTTGTCCGGTGGTCAGAAGCAGCGTGTTGCGATCGCAGGGATCATGGCAATGCGTCCGAAATGCATTATCTTAGATGAAGCAACAGCGATGTTAGATCCGGTCGGCAGAAAGAAAGTGTTAGATACGGTTCATAAGTTAAACCGTGATGAAAAGATCACGATCATTATGATCACGCACTATATGGAAGAAGCTGCGGATGCAGATTATATTTATGTAATGAATCATGGTAAAGTCCGAATGGAAGGAACACCAAGAGAAGTGTTTGTGCAAAAAGAAAAGTTAGAGGAATGCCGTCTGGAGCTTCCTGAGATCTCGCAGATCGCAAACGGATTGAGAGAACGTGGGATCATGGTTCCGGCAGATGTTCTGACGCAGGAAGAATTGGTAGATGCATTGTTAAAGATTAAAGAATAGAGTAGATTATACGGCAGGCAACATGGAAATATCTAAAATGGAGAGAAAAATGTCGATAGTATTAAAAGATGTAGGTTATGTCTATTCGATAGGCAGCAGCGATGAAAAGACAGCATTGCATGATATCAATCTGGACATCAAAGAAAATGAACTGATCGGTATAGTAGGACATACCGGATCCGGAAAATCCACCTTGATCCAGATGTTAAACGGGTTAGAAAAACCAACACAGGGGACGGTTTATTTTCATGGAAAAGATATATCCGATAAAGATTTTGTGATGAAAGAATTGCGAAGTAAGGTCGGACTTGTGTTTCAATATCCTGAGCATCAGCTTTTTGAATCTTCTGTGATACGTGATGTGGAGTTTGGACCAAGGAATATGGGATATTCCAATCTGGATGTAGAAATGAAAGCCTTTCAGGCATTAAAAGATGTCGGAATTGGAGATGATCTTTTGGATGTTTCCCCACTGGCTCTTTCCGGTGGACAAAAAAGAAGAGTAGCTATTGCCGGAGTGCTTGCGATGGAACCGGAGATCTTAGTTCTGGATGAACCAATGGCAGGACTTGATCCGGCAGGCAGAAAAGAAATATTTGAATTGTTATTGCGTTTGCATAAAGAAAGACAGATTACGATCGTATTTGTGTCACATAGTATGGAAGATGTTGCGCAATATGCGGATCGTGTGATCGTTATGAATGATGGCACAATCGTGTTAGATGGAAGTCCGCGTAAGGTATTTGCCTATGAAGAAGAATTGCGCCAGATCGGTCTTGGTGTACCGCAGACAACCGGATTGATGCATAAGTTGCAGTTGAGGGGTGCAAAGGTCGCTCAGGAAGAATGCATTACGGTCGAGGAAAGCGTTGACGCGATCTGTCAATGGATCAACGGGGAAAAGAGGAGTTAGAAATGATACGAGATATTACGATAGGACAGTATTATGCGTCGGATTCTGTCATACACCGACTGGATCCGCGTGTAAAGATCATGGTAACATTGTTTTATATTATTTCCCTGTTCCTGTTTGATGATTTTATGGGATATGCAGTAGCAGTAGGTTTTTTCTTTTTGGCAGTCGGCTTGTCAAAAGTTCCTTTTTCTTATATTGTCAAAGGATTAAAACCAATTATTTTTATGCTGGTATTTACCGGCTTTTTAAATCTTTTTTGGACACCCGGTAAAGTATTCTTTTCAATCGGTTTTTTACAGCTTACTTATGAAGGTGTGAAGAAAGCCATTTTTATTTCATTGCGGTTGATCTTTTTGATACTCGGATCTTCTTTGATGACATTAACTACAACTCCGAATCAGTTGACGGATGGAATCGAAAAGCTTTTGCGGCCATTAAATCATATTCGTGTGCCTGTGCATGAACTGGCATTGATGATGTCGATCGCATTGCGTTTCATTCCTATTCTGGTAGAAGAGACAGATAAGATCATGAAAGCACAGACCGCAAGAGGGGCTGATTTTGAAAGCGGAAATGTAATTCAGCGGATCCGTAATATGCTCCCGATTCTTGTGCCGCTTTTTGTATCAGCGATACGAAGAGCAAATGAGCTGGCACTGGCGATGGATGCGAGATGTTATCATGGTGGAAAAGGAAGAACGAAGATGCATCCGTTACAATATAAGAAAAGAGATCTTGCTGCGTATGGTGTATGCGTTTGTTATGTGGTTTTATTGACAGTTGTCGTTAAGATCAGTCCTTTTTAAGAAATGAGGTAGCAGGTTGAAACGTATAAAATTGATAGTAGCCTATGATGGGACAAATTATCATGGATGGCAGGTACAGCCGAATGCGGTCACGATCGAGGGAAAGTTAAATGAAGCGATTTCTGAATTGACAAAAGAAACGATTCAAGTGATCGGGGCAAGCCGGACGGATGCCGGAGTGCATGCGTTGGGAAATGTGGCTGTTTTTGATACCGAATCACGTATTCCGGGTGGAAAGTTTTCTTATGCCCTGAATCAAAGACTTCCCGATGATATTGTGATACAGCAGTCACAGGAAGTTGACAAAGACTTCCATCCACGATATTGTACTTGTGAAAAGACCTATGAATATGTTATTCTTAATAGGAAGTTTCCATTACCGGAATATCGGAATACTGCTTTCTTTTACTATGGAGATCTTGACATAAAGGCCATGCAGGAAGCCACAAAAGCATTTCTTGGAGAACATGATTTTGCCGGCTTTTGTTCTGCAGGTGCACAGGTTAAGACAACGGTCCGTACGATTTATGAGCTGACAGTCGAAAAGAAAGATAACGATATGATCTGTATCCGTGTCAGAGGAAACGGATTTTTGTATAATATGGTAAGGATCATAGCTGGTACATTATTAGAAGTTGGAAAAGGGAATATTGAGGCGAAAAGCCTTGAAAATAGAATTGCGGCAGCAGATAGGAGTCAGGCGGGTCCTACTGCACCGGCGAGGGGATTGAAGTTAATTAGGATTCAATATATATCAGATCCTGCTTCATGCACACAGGAAGCAGATCGGTAGCAATACAATGTGTGTAGAAATGAGGATGTTATGAAAAAGATATTAATGAGGGCTGCCATGCCGCCATTGTCAAATATCAAACCAATGCATGTGATTTGCAAAAACTTAATTGGCAATAACCTTGGAAATATGCTGTTTCCATACAGCGTTGCACGTACATTGATGTGCGAGGACGTTGTGATCGATACTATGACGACAGCAAAAGAATATTCCATGACAGAGGTAAAAAGGATCAATGAAGAGTATGATTGCTTTGTTTTTCCTTTTGCAAATGCATTTCGTATTTCTTTTATGGAAGAGTTGTGCAGAGTTACTTCTTTGATCAAGCAGTTAAAGATCCCTTGCATTGTGATCGGTGTAGGAGCACAGGCACCGGTAAATAAAGAGCCAAAAAGTGCCGCTTTGGATGAAGCAGTCAAAGACTTTATGCATGCTGTATTGGAAAAATCCAATATCGTAGGACTTCGTGGAGAGTTTACCGCATCGTATTTAAAGAAATTAGGATTTGTCGATGGAAAAGATTTTACTGTGATCGGTTGTCCTTCTATGTATGCATTTGGTAAGAAACTCCCGGAGATGGAAGTTAAGGAGCTGACTCCTTTATCAAGTGTCAGTACGAATTCGAAACTGGATCTTCCACAGAAGTTCCATGACTTTATGTATCGCAGCCGTCAGGCAATACCGGACTATTATTACATTCCGCAGGTAATCGAAGAGATCAATGCGATGGCGATCGGTAAAAAGCTGCCATCGGCTTTTGCAAAGAAGATACCGAATCATTTCCCGATTGATTTTAGTGATCCGATCTATAAAGAAGGGAAAGGAATCTGTTTTGCAAATGCACAGTCATGGCTTGACTTTTTAAAGCAGCGTGACTTTAGTTTCGGAAGCCGTATTCATGGAAATATTGCAGCCATTCTTGCAGGTACACCGGCATTTATCGTGGTATCGGATGCGAGAATTAAAGAATTAGTAGATTATCATAACATTCCGCATATTATGATGAAAGATCTGAATGATCAGACAAACATCTTTGAGCTTCATCAAAAAGCTGATTTTGGAAAGTTACAAGAAGGTCATGAAGCACGTTTTATGCATTATTTAGACTTCCTTCACCAGAATGGATTAGAAACGATCTATGATGAAAATGGAGATGTAAAAGGATGTGTACCATTTGATGAGATTGTAGAGCGAACCAATTTCTATGGTCCGGTACGTGCATTTTCGAACTTATCAACAGAAGATCAGGTCAGACGATTACAACAGTATCATAGAGAGATGAGTATCCGTATATCCTACTATGAGAAACTTCGTCCGCCAATCAAGCTGTTTTGTAAAGAGACAGTACGTGTCAAAGTTTTACACAAGCGCGAAAGATGTGTGGAACGTTTTTATCCATTGATCCGTTCCGGAAAGCCAAAAGCAAAGGTGGAAGATGAAGCGGCAGAACAGGAAAATGCATAAAAATAGAAAAATGGGGCGGTAAGGTAGTTACTGATAAAAAAACGTCTGTTCCGGCAAATTGAGGTGCCCTCATAAGCTTAAGTTTAGAGGGTGTTACAAAATGTCGGAACAGGCGTTTTGTTTTTGAAAGATATTTGTTTTTGTTGCAACAAACGCATGTTTATATGCTTTTGTTTTCGTCTATTTATAATAGAATATAGGCTCTTTGTTTTTTATTTTTTCTTTTTGACTTTAGAAGAGCGGTCAATCCCGATTTTTTTTCCTTTGACTTTAGAAAAACTGTTTTGTGCAACGCGTTTAGCTTTACTTTTTTTGCAAATGATAATACCGCCTTTTTTCGTGTTGCTTACTTTGTTTTTCTGAACATAATTTAAAGTAGCGGTTGTACTGCAAATGCCACTCTTTTTCGCTGTATTTACAATATTAGATGTTACTTTGTTACAACGTGATTTTAAAACACTGATACCTATCTTGCTCTTTGTTACTTTGTTTTTAGTAACACTTCCTACTTTAGAATGATCAAATACACAGATACCATTTCCGGATGAATTTGTGATGGTATTCGAACCGATATAAGAAACTGTTGATGCACCACCTACAGAAATAGCGTTTTTACCACTGTATCTAATTGTATTCTTTGAAATTTTTTTCAGATTGGTTTTCCCTGAAATGATCACGGAATTCATATTTTTTACACCTGTGATCGTATTATTAGAAAGGCTGTTACATTTTGATTTTGCTACACAGACCGCACCTTTGGCACAATTTGAGATCGTGTTAGAAAGCACGTTCTGTACTTTCTTGACAGATAACAAAGAGATGCCAAACTGTGAACAATTATTGATCGTATTTCCGGAAATGGTTTTAATGGATGCCGATGCACCGGTTACGGTCACACCATTGATCATTTTTTTGTTTGCAAGACCGGTTGTTAATGTGTTATTTGTGAAAGAATTTGCACTTGCTGTTCCGGTAACGCTGATACCATATCTTGGAATATCTGTCAGATGGTTCAATGTAATGTTGCTTCCGCTTGTATTCTTAGAAAGGATAATTGCGGAAGATTGTAATGCACTGATCGTATTGTTGCGTATCGTACTGTTAGAGTCATAGACAAGCAATACACCGGAACCGGCATTCGTAATCGTATTATTTTCAACGAGTGCATTCTTGAAACTATGTAATAAAATAGTATGATCATAGATTGCTTTACCATTTGGTGCTGTTACTGTCATATTTGTAAATGCGTTGTTGCGTATCGTTATATGATCTGTATAAAGATCAGAAAATGTTTCACGGCCATGATGGTTACCGATTCCACGAGGGTAATCATGGAAAGTATTACTTTCAATCGTGATATTTTCACATGGAGTCTTATCAGAGTAATAAGATGGACACCATTGTAAGTTTTTATTTTTGGTGTTGAAATACGTGTAATCTAACTGGATACATTCTTTTGCGGAATAACCGGTTGTATTTAAGCCGGAATCAAAGTTTAAGGCAGTATCAGAAGCCTTCTCCGGACGAAAGCCTGAAAAGTCACAGAAATGAACAATGGAATCTTTCACACCGGAAAATTCCAATAAATGCGCACCATAGCAATTCTTGAAGGTGACGCCCTGTAATTCGATATTCTGTGCATGGGCAAAGTTGACAACATTACCGGTTGTTGCAGCTTTGGCAATATTACCACCATTGATTGTACCGCCGATGATCTTGATATTTTCGGAAAGCTTATATCCGCCTCCGGAAGAGGAATTTTCTTTACGTGTTCCGTCGTTACCGACGTTCATCATCAAAGGATACATCGTGTTTGTACGATATAACTCTGCTCCCGCAGACAGATCTAAAGTGGTATTGGAGCGGATGTGCAGCCAGTCACTTATGTTATATCTCCCGGCTGGGAACGTTAATACTAATGTATCACCATCTGAAAGATATGCGGCTTCATCAAGAAGCTGATTGATCGCTTTGGTATCATCGGTCTGACCGTTACCGGTTGCACCGTAGTCCGTTACACGAAAAGTTACATCTTTTGCCTGTGCTTTTTGTGGATTGAAAAAAAACACAGCGGCAACAAGAGAAAGAGATGCCATACTTAAAATGATATTTTTTTTGTTCAATTTCATAGATATCCTCCTTGAGTGTTTAATGTACCCTCAGAAAAATCCGTTCAGAAGATTTTAAGGGCATATTTAAAATATAATGCTATTATAACATACAAATAGATAATTCGTTTTTCTTTTTTATGGAATAGAAAAATGCTCGTACAGTAGCGGTACACCAACAAGAATTGCTTTAGCAATTCTTGGAGTGCAAAGCCCGGAAAAAGCAAATGCCAGCTTCGTTGTCGCTTGCATTCTTTGTTTTACATTAAACTCGCAAATAAGCTCTTGCAGAGCCCTTTATTTCTGCTGCGCAGAAATATTTGCTCGTTAATTCGCCCGGAAAAGCAAATGCCAGCTTCGCTGTCGCTTGCTTTTCTTTGGGGCTCATTATATAATTATATCAGATAAATAATAATGGAGGATTATTTACAGTATGAGAAAAGTGACAATATATGCTGCTATGGTGACGTTAGCCGGTGTTTTAGCAGAGATCATATTAAGAGATACATTGGTGAAAACGACATTGGGAATTATTTTGTGTATTGTATTAGCCGTTATTACATTGATAGCGGGCTATCTGGCAATCGATACCGCATTTGAATGGATATTGCAAAACAAAAAGAGAGAACTCGAACAGAAAAAAGAATCTGAGAAGAAATTATATGAGATTCTGAATAACCAGATTGATGTACAAAACCATATTGTGGATGATTTAAAGCAATTGCAGGATCGTGTAGATGACATTGTATTAGATCGTACGGTATCTGCTTTAGAACCGGAAGAGAAAGGATTGTCAGAAGAAGATCATACAAAGATCACAAAAGAAATTAACGATTATACGATCAAAACAGCAAAAGTAATCGTCAAATATGTTGAACGTGGAATGCAAGATTTGAAAAAGTCGATCGATGCTTTAAAGTAAATGTATTCGGGATGATGCAAAATGGAATAAAACAGTTTTTGTTATACGACAAAAGCAGTAAAATTGTTATGTGTTTATAACTTAGTGCATAGCAATTTTTTACTGCTTTTTATTATGTATCCTCTATGAACCGTGAAATTGAAGTACGAATGGACTATGAAATATAATCTGATATACGATCAGAGAGCATTTTCTGTTGTAGTATTTATTATTGGATCAATTGCATAAGACGAGTCAAAAAGATCCATCCGGTCAGCGTCAAAGAGGAAAGAACTGTAGTCATAACAACAATGCTGGAAGCCAGTGTTGCGTCATTGTCCAGATTCTTTGCCATGATATAAGAAGTTGGTGTACATGGAGAGGCTAACATAATAATGATCGCGATCAGTTTCTGGTCACGGAAACCAAGATAGATTGCGATTGGCAGGAAAATGGCAGCCAATCCGACCAGTTTGATAAAAGAAGCGGCCAGTGTCGGTTTGATCTTAGCGATTGCTTTTCTTCCCTCGAAAGATGCTCCGATTGAGATCAGAGCGAGAGGGGAGGTCATTACACTAAGATTTTGAATGGTTTTATCTAACATATGCGGAAGAGAAACGTTGAAAAAAGAAGCCACAAGTCCAAGAAAGATTCCGATAATGATCGGATTTTTAAGAATTCCGATGCAAGCTGTCTTAATACGAAGTTTGGTATCCTGTTTTTGGGCAGAATTACTTTCTAAAGTAAGAATGATAACCGCAAAAATATTATATAAAGGAACCGATCCGATGATCATTAATGGTGCCATTTGTGCTGTGCCGTAAATATTTTGGATAAATGCAATACCAAGAATAGCTGCACTGCTTCGATAGGAGCATTGAACGAATGAGCCGACCATTGTCTTATCTTTTAATAATAATTTTGCAAGTACCCAGATTGATATAACGGATATCAATGTTGCAAGAAAACAAAACCCGATAAAGGCACCATCAAAATGTTTCCGTATATTGGTCGTAGATAAAGAAGAAAAGAGCATACACGGAAGACAGACTTTAAAGACAAACTTATCTGCAATATTAGAAAAATGCTTGTCGATCATACCGATCCGGTGAAGAAAATTACCAATGATCATTACAAGAAAAACAGGAACGGTTGCATTTAAACTATATATAAAACTATCCATGATACAAAAATCTCCTTTGTGCATTTCAGATTTTACAGCCAGCTAAAATGGGTTGCAAAATCACTTTTAATTTTAATTATTTTCTTTCCGTTTTCAGGATAACCTGATAACGCTCTAACTCTTTTTTGACCACATTGCTTAGGGCAAGCAGACAGATCAGATTTGGGATTGCCATCAAAGCATTTGCGATATCGGAAAATGTCCAGGCGATTTCCAAGGTAGTAGTTGCTCCAAAGTAAGCCAGAAGTGAGAAAAGAACGCGGTAGATTATATTGAACTTATGAGTACCGAGTAAATATTCTAATGCTTTTTCGCCATGGTATTCCCAACCTAATATCGTAGAAAAAGCAAAAAGTGCAATGCCAAGTGTGATCAAAAATGCACCCGTTTTGCCAAGTACGGTTTCAAAAGCTTTGATTGTCAGTGCGGAACCAACAAGCAGTTCTTTGTATTGATATTTTCCGTTTTTAAAAGAATAGATATTACCCGAATCATCTTTCCATTCACCATTCAATTGATGAGATTCGGGATTGCAAACAACATTATGGTCTATATTTTTTTGTGAAACAGATGGTGTCAGATGAAGAGAAGTTTTCTTGCTGTCTTGTGTAAGAGTCAGAGTATTTCCTTTTTGAAAAATCTGATAAGCAGTAACGGTTGTTTCCTGATGCGACTGGTTTGCAGCGTGAATGACAAGTTGTTCCTGCTGCCATTCATAAAAGCCCTTTTGTGTTGTACTTGTTGAACCAAGGACTCCTGAGCTTGCGATACAAAGTCCGGTGATCGTGCAGACAACAATCGTATCCCAGAATGTTCCGGTCATATTGATATATCCTTGACGAACCGGATCTGTTGTTGTTGCGGCAGCAGCAGTAATCGCAGCAGATCCCATACCGGCTTCATTTGAGAAAACACCTCTGGCAACACCATAACGCATAGATTGCATCATTGTGGCAACGATTGTACCGCATAATCCGCCTCCAACTGCTTTAACGGAAAATGCCATTTTAAAGATCATGGAAAGTCCTGCAGGCAGGTTTGCAACATTTCCGATAATGACGATCATACCGGAAATGATATAAAAAAGAGCCATGATCGGAACAACAACCTGTGATACTTTAGAAATTGATTTGATACCACCTAAAATGATCAATAATGCAAGTACTGTGATTACGATACCGGTGATTGAAAACGGTATATTATATGTAGCATTTAAAGCGGTAGAGATCGAGTTTGCCTGTGTCAGATTGCCGATACCAAAAGAAGCGATCACCGCAAATAAGGCGAAAAGCCAGCCCATTATGGCACCCGTTTTTTTGTGGCGAAATGCTTTTTTCATGGTGTACATCGGACCACCCGACATTTCTCCTTTGTCGTTTACTTCACGATATTTGATCGCAAGCATACATTCACTAAATTTTGATGTGATACCAAATGCCGCAGAAAGCCACATCCAGACTAAAGCACCTGGACCGCCCGATACCATGGCAGTAGCAACACCAACGATATTTCCCGTTCCGATTGTTGCAGCTAAAGCAGTAGTCAAAGCAGAAAAAGGCGAAACATCACCGTCGCCTTTCTTTTGCCTTGCTTCTTTGCTTAATACGCTTTTAATGGCGTATGGAAGATTGCGCCAGCAAAGTGCTTTTGTTTTGATTGTCAGAAAGATACCTGTGCCGACTAACAAAAGCAGCATAACAGGTCCCCAGACAACATCATCAATACGCTGGAGTACGTTTGCAAGTGTCTCTGTAAATGAATTCATAAATACCTCGTTTCTGCACGCGCTAAAATGATGTCGTTTTTTGCAAAGTGCAAAAAAATAATTGTGTCCGGTGTGCGCAGACACAGGGGTATGCAATACACGAATTATTAAAATATATTGTAAATTTTTGAAAAATATCCCCTGAATTTACATTGTAACATATGAAAAAATCGGATTCAAGATTTATGCTTTTGCCATGCGGTATAGCCACCGTACAGACTCATTACCGGATAACCGTTTCTAGCCAGATCTCGTGCAATAAGCAGACTGGTGTTTCCGTGATCACAATATAAAATGATCCATTGTGGAAAGTAGGTAAGCTGATTAAGCAAGGTATCGATTTCTTTTTCTAGCTTTTCCCAGTTATACCAGATAGCATTTGGAATATGAGAGACTTCATAATCTTGTTTTTCGCGTAGATCAATAAGCAGATAATTGGATTTTTTTAAAAGAGTATCGAGTGTTTTGCAGGAAATAATTTGAAATTGCATAGCAGACTCCGGATGTGAGATTACTTTATTCTATGTGACAGGAAAAGAATATGTACAGCACAAAAGAAAAATCTTTTGTGCTGCTCTTATCATTTCGCATAAAAAGTGTTTACGGCGATCGGAATCATCGCGTATACGAAGTGCTAAGATCTGCCTGATTTACAACAGTCAGAAGTTCTAAAGCTTGTAAAGCAGTTGATTTATTGTCTATCTGTGCTGTTGGAGGTATTGTGGCAGTTTGAAACATTCCGGGAACCTTTGTTGGAACTCTTGTTGGAACTCTTGTTGGAACTTTTGTTGGAACTTTTGGCAGATGTTGTTTTGTCTGAAACGTAATCAGATGTGGTATCAGATGCATAGTCAGAAGCATTTGATGAACTGTCAGAGAGGTGGTCTAAATAGTTTTTTGATTTCATGTTTTTTCTCCGTTCTAAAACGCACCGGTTGTCAGATCTTTTTAAAATGTGGCGTTTTTGTACCATTTTAAAAAGGCATGGCAAATGGAAAATTGTTGCCTGCAAAAGATAGTGTAGTCTGTTTTGAATGGAAATATACTTGGTAAGAACTAGTACGTTATATGCCTGGTTATCCGTAGAATGCTGGGCATGTATTCTTGTTTACGAAACAGATCAGACTTGCAGAGTAAGAATCAGAGTATGTGATGTAGAATAATTCTTATATTTTGTTGTGCATAATGTATAAAAAATACATGAAAAAACTTATGAAAATAAGGCAGATTTGGTAGATGTGCATAAAAACAGAAAAACATACACTAAAAATGTTGAATTTTTGGTGTAATATGGTAAAATAATTCATGTAGTTTTGAGTGTTTGTTATAAAAGGCATAAGCCTTAACTACAAACATTTTCTTGTATTTTATATTTGTTCCCACCTTGTAAAAGAACTATTGCATAAGTGATAGTTCTTTTCTTTTGCAGAGCTTGCGATAAAAAGAAATACAAAAAGCCCTTCTATACGAAGAAAGCGGATATTGCATAGAGCGGAATGCTTTATGCAAAATTCATTCTGTATAAAAGGGATTTTGTTCAATTCCGTTAAAACAAGATGACATATTACATGATGTCTTTATAAAAGTTGATCAGAAGCTTTGCGGCTTTTTCATAACCGAGAGCAGAACTATTTAAAACAAAATCATAGTTCTTTGCATCTTTCCAATCTCTTTTTGTAAAGAAATCATAGTAATCTTCACGTCTTTTGTCAATCTTTTTAGTCAGGACGATCGCCTGGCGTTTGTTCAAATGATTATTATCCATAATATGTGCAACACGATCGTCAAAAGGTGCTGTGACAAAGACACTGATAAAATTTACTTCATCGGGATCTAATACATAATCACCACAGCGTCCAATGATCACACAATCTTCTTTCGAAGTGATCTCGCGCATTAAATCTTTTTGCAACTGGAATAAGGTTTCTGTTGCCGGTTTTCCTTTTTCTACCTTATCATTTCCATTATATTGCAAGCGATAGAAAGCGGAATTGGTTGCTTTCTCATCTGCATTTTCAAATGCCTTTGTCTGATCAAGACCACCATATTCCAAAGCGAGTTCTAGTAAGTTTTTGTCGTAATATTTGATGCCTAATTCTTTCGCAACCATCTCACCGATGATATGTCCACCACTACCGCAGCGACGATTGATACAAATTACTTTGTGTGCCATAATGCACCCCTCCTTAGCTCGATACACAATCAAATTGTGCCTTTCTTTGTCTCTAGTATACCATTCTAAAAAGAAGAATACAAATGTTTCTTGATAAAGTACTTAAAACTTTATACAAAAGAATTGCCTTTTTCGATATTTATTTTTACGATTACTTCATTTCGCTAACTTGATAAAGAGGTTCAAAAAGGACAAGCTTTTTGGCCTGCCCTTTTATGAGTAAAATCACATTTGTTGACGAAATCTGATCCTATGTTATTTTATTTCCGTTATTATTTTTTGATTGTTAATTTGAAAGAAACAGAAATATTCTTTTTCCATTTGAATGCTGCCGGCTTTGCGCATGGATGACTCTTTGTGCCGCCCTCGCCCCATTCATTATAGATCTCAAGACGATATTTATCAGGATCGCTTGTTTTTTCTAATTGACCCTGAGCTGTCTTAGCCATTTTGAATTTTACTTTTTTGCCATCACATTTGATCACTACATTAGAAATCTTGACATTTTTTACATTATGGTCTTTTAATATATCCTTGATATCAACACAGAATACCTGTGCTTCTGTAGCAACGGTAGCTTTTTCTGTTTTTTTATTGTTGTTGACACACTTGTTTCTCTTTAATGTAAGGGTATACTTCTTCGAACCTTTCTTGTTAGCGATTTTTGTACTGGCAACTTTTTCATTCATGTTGACACAAGAAAATTTCTTGTTAGCAAACATTAAGTAAGCGTTGTAGTTTTTTGCTTTTGCATCTGCTTTCTGTGTAGGTGCAATGGCAAATCCGCTAAGTAATGTGGCTGTAGTTAATGTAACAGCTAAAAGTTTTTTGGTGAGTTTTCTCATATTTGTTCTCCTTTCTTATGTTGTATTGGTGGTTTTTGCATATACAACTTTTCTTTATTATAGTATTTTGCATAAAAAAGTCAAGTAAAAGGAAAGAAATAATGTGTAAAATAACAGACTGTGCTGTTTGGAGCGTAGAAGTGATAATACGATTAAAAACATGGCAATCACCGGAGGATAATAAGCAGATAAAATTCATAAATAAAATTGTTCCGGAAAAGTTTTTTGCTATGCAAACAGCATAAATATGTTTATGAATACATACTATGAAATAAACAAGTTAAGCAGGGGGAAGACCTTTTGAAGGAATATATTGAAGAAAGAGCGGTCGAAGCAGCAAGATATATTATTGAGCAAAAGGCTACTGTTCGGCAGGCTGCCAAGAAAATGGGAATCAGCAAGAGTACCGTACATAAAGATGTAACAGAGCGTTTATTGCATATTAATCCTACACTGGCAGCACGGACTAGAATGGTTTTAGATGTAAATAAGTCAGAACGCCATATTCGTGGCGGTATGGCAACGAAAGAAAAGTATTTGCACAGACATATGGAGGTATAAGAAAAAGATGTCTTTCATTCATATAATAAGGAAGGAAATCATAACAGGCTTTCTGTAGCAAAATGTTGTTATATAGAAAATACTAACAGAATAAAAAAGATTTCTATAAACCGATCGCTTATAGAAATCTTTTCTTATGTGCGTTTTTCTTAAATTTGCTATGCATGTAGTAGTTGTGATAAAACATACTTCTTTTCGAAAAGACATAGTCTGGAATCCAGACATGCATTTCTTACCATGTATAAAAACTCGATTTGTCAAAAAATAGGCGTTGACATCGGTATTAAAGTATGATAAGATGAACAATGCACTATTGTGTCTGACTATACGCTTGTGTCGGATGAGAATATTATATCATAAGTCAGAGGCGTTGAAAAGAGTTTCTTTCGGAAATCGATAGAAACTACAATGTCAGAACGCAAAAGGACTCTAAAAAATATAAGGAGTGAAACATCGATGGAGAAGAACAGAATACATCCAGTTGCAGTTAGTAATGGTGTGAGAATGAGCTATGCCCGTCAGCAGGAAGTGCTCGAGATGCCTAATCTTATTGAGGTGCAGACAAATTCATACCAGTGGTTCTTGGACGAAGGTCTGAAAGAAGTTTTTCGTGATATCTCACCAATCTCAGATTTTGGTGGTCATCTCAGCCTTGAATTTGTAGATTTTGAATTATGCAGAGATGAGAAGAAGTATGATATCGATCAATGCAAGGAAAGAGATGCGACTTATGCAGCTCCGCTGAAAGTAAAGGTGAGACTGCATAACAATGAGACAGAAGAGATCAAAGAGCATGAAATCTTCATGGGTGATCTGCCTTTGATGACTGCTACAGGTACGTTCGTTATCAATGGCGCAGAGCGTGTAATCGTAAGTCAGTTGGTTCGTTCGCCTGGTATCTATTATGCTATTGGACATGATAAGATTGGTAAAGAGTTATACTCAGCAACCGTTATCCCTAATCGTGGTGCATGGCTTGAGTATGAGACAGATTCCAACGATGTATTTTCAGTCCGTGTAGATAGAAATAGAAAAGTGCCGATCACTGTGTTCCTTAGAGCACTTGGTCTTGGCACCAATGAGCAGATCAAAGAAGTGTTTGGTGAAGAACCAAAGATTCTTGCAAGTATCGAGAAAGATACGACAGAGAACTATCAGGATGGTCTTTTGGAATTATATAAAAAGCTTCGTCCGGGTGAACCTTTGTCTGTTGACAGCGCTGAAAACCTTTTAAACGGTATGTTTTTCGATGCCAAGAGATATGATCTTGCAAAAGTCGGAAGATATAAATTTAATAAGAAATTACATTATAAAAACCGTATTACAGGCTGCACATTAGCAGAAGATGCAGTATCACCTGTAACCGGTGAAGTATATGAAGCCGGAACAGTGGTTACTGAGGAACTGGCTACAGAACTTCAGAATGCAGCAATTCCATTTGTAATGGCTGAAAAGGAAGGACATGTTGCGAAGGTTCTTTCAAATATGATGGTTGATTTAAAGGAATATCTTCCGGATGTTGATCCGAAGTCTTTAGGCATTACAGAAAGTGTTTATTATCCGCTTTTAAAAGAAATTCTGGATGCAAATGAAGATGAAGAAGCTATTCAGGAAGCAATTACAATAAATGTATCGGAACTCGTTCCAAAGCATATTACAAAGGAAGATATTTTTGCTTCTATTAACTATAATATGCATCTGGAATACGGCATGGGTAATGATGATGATATTGATCACTTGGGTAACAGACGTATCCGTGCGGTTGGCGAATTATTACAGAACCAGTATCGTATCGGCCTTTCACGTATGGAAAGAGTTGTCCGCGAAAGAATGTCAACACAGGATGTTACAACGATCACAGCACAGTCTTTGATCAATATCAAGCCTGTGACAGCTGCTGTAAAAGAATTCTTTGGCAGTTCGCAGTTATCACAGTTCATGGATCAGAACAACCCGCTTAGTGAATTGACACATAAGCGCCGTTTATCTGCATTAGGACCGGGTGGTTTGTCAAGAGATCGTGCCGGATTCGAAGTGCGAGATGTACATTATACACATTATGGTCGTATGTGTCCTGTAGAAACACCTGAAGGACCTAACATCGGTCTGATCAACTCTCTTGCATCTTATGCTCGTATCAATGAATATGGATTTATTGAAGCACCATATCGTAAAGTGGATAAAACAGATCCTGAAAATCCAAGAGTAACCGACGAGGTTGTGTACCTTTCAGCGGACGAAGAAGATCGTTACATTGTAGCACAGGCGAATGAAAAGCTTGACAGCGAGGGACATTTCATAAGAAAAGCTGTATCAGGCCGTTTCCGTGAAGAAACATCAGAGTTTGAAAGAAAGAATGTAGACCTGATGGACGTATCGCCTAAGATGGTATTCTCGGTTGCAACAGCAATGATTCCATTCTTAGAGAATGATGATGCGAACCGTGCATTGATGGGATCAAACATGCAGCGTCAGGCAGTACCGCTTTTGATAACAGAAGCCCCTGCTGTTGGTACCGGTATGGAAATGAAAGCAGCAGTTGATTCGGGAAACTGCGTGCTTGCACAGGAAGATGGTATCGTAGAGCGTTCTGCTTCTAATGAGATCATCATTAAGAGCAATTCCGGTCAGACGCATCGTTATAAACTTGCTAAGTTCCAGCGTAGTAACCAGGGAACCAGTATGAATCATCGTCCTATTGTCAACAAAGGTGATGAAGTTAAAGTCGGACAGGTTATCGCAGATGGTCCTTCTACATGCGGTGGTGAGATCGCTCTCGGTAAGAATCCGTTGATCGGTTTCATGACATGGGAAGGATACAACTACGAGGATGCGGTTCTTCTTAGTGAAAGATTAGTAAAAGAAGATGTTTATACATCTGTTCATATCAATGAATACGAAGCAGAAGCCAGAGATACAAAGCTTGGTGCAGAAGAGATCACTCGTGATGTACCGGGCGTTGGTGATGATGCATTGAAGGATCTGGACGAAAGAGGTATCATTCGCATTGGCGCGGAAGTACGTGCCGGTGATATCCTTGTTGGTAAAGTAACGCCTAAGGGAGAGACAGAACTGACGGCAGAAGAAAGACTTCTTCGTGCAATCTTTGGTGAGAAAGCAAGAGAAGTACGTGATACTTCTTTGAAAGTACCACATGGTGAATTTGGTGTCATTGTAGATGCAAAAGTATTCACAAGAGAAAATGGTGATGAACTTCCTCCTGGAGTAAACCAGTCTGTACGCATTTATATCGCACAGAAACGTAAGATTCAGGTCGGAGATAAGATGGCGGGTCGTCATGGTAACAAGGGTGTAGTTTCACGTGTACTTCCTGCTGAAGATATGCCATTCCTTCCAAATGGAAGACCTTTGGATATCGTATTGAACCCATTGGGCGTGCCTTCACGTATGAACATCGGACAGGTCAAAGAGATTCATTTAAGTCTTGCAGCAAAGGCATTAGGCTTTAATGTGGCTACACCGGTATTTAACGGAGCATTGGAAGATGATATCGCAGATACTTTAGATCTTGCGAATGATTATGTTAATACACCATTAACACAGGACGAGTTAAAGAGCCGTAAAGCAGAACTTGAAGCACAGTTAGCAGAAGCAAAAGCAGAACTTGACAAGCTTTCAGAACAGCAAAGTGTAGTGGATTCTGTATCAAAAGAAGAAGCGGATGTTGCGAAGAAAGTAGAATCAGGTGAGGCAGAAGTATCTGAACTTTTGAATGTAACACTGAAGAAAGCAGAAGAAGAGTTAGAGCTTACAGAAGTAGAAAAGAAGATTTCTGATATAGAAGCTAAGATCAAAGAATTAGACGAATGTACTCCATTCGAAGATAAATACAAAGATGTATTAGACCCACAGGTTCTTGAATACATGTTGAATAATGCAGATTACAGAAAGCAATGGGCTGGTGTACCAATCAATAAGGATGGTAAGGTTCGTCTCCGTGATGGACGTACCGGTGAGTTCTTTGACGGTGCAGTAACAGTTGGTTTCATGCATTATCTGAAATTGCATCATTTGGTTGATGATAAGATTCATGCCCGTTCAACAGGCCCTTACTCATTAGTTACACAGCAGCCTCTCGGTGGTAAAGCACAGTTTGGTGGACAGCGTTTTGGCGAGATGGAAGTTTGGGCATTGGAAGCGTATGGTGCAGCTTATACCCTTCAGGAAATTCTTACCGTGAAGTCTGATGATGTAGTTGGTCGTGTTAAGACATATGAAGCAATCATTAAGGGCGATAATATTTCGGAACCGGGTATTCCGGAATCATTCAAGGTACTGTTAAAAGAATTACAGGCACTTGCGTTGGATGTTACGGTGCTTGATGAAGCCGGTAATGAAATTAAGATGACAGAAAGCGTAGAAGAGCATGATTCAGATGCAGATATCAAACCATTGATCGACAATGAAGATAATTTTGCATTTGGAAATGATGAATCCTTTGAAGCAGCCGGATTTACCGAAGGTACGGCAGAAGAGCTGGAAGAAGCTTCATTTAGTGCTTTAGAAGAGTAAATGTGAAACGTTTGAAGATCCAATTTAGCAATAGCAATGCCTGAAAAGGCAGATGGAGGTTACTATGGCAGACAGCAATGTAAAGGAAGAAAAGCACATCACATATGATGCGATTAAAATCGGACTTGCTTCACCGGAGAAGATCAGAGAATGGTCTCGCGGTGAGGTGAAAAAGCCGGAAACGATTAATTATAGAACCTTAAAACCTGAAAAAGATGGTCTTTTCTGTGAAAAGATTTTCGGACCTAGCAAAGACTGGGAGTGCCATTGTGGTAAGTACAAAAAGATCCGTTATAAGGGTGTAGTTTGTGACCGCTGTGGTGTTGAAGTTACAAAAGCAAGTGTGCGACGTGAACGTATGGGACATATTGAGCTTGCTGCACCGGTTTCTCATATCTGGTATTTCAAGGGCATTCCAAGCCGTATGGGATTGATCCTTGATATTTCGCCTAGAAACTTAGAGAGAGTTTTGTATTTTGCATCTTATATTGTATTAGAAACACAGGAAGGAATCGGTCTTACTCAGAAACAGATTCTTTCAGAAGCAGAATATCAGGAAGCAAGAAAGAACTATGGCGATAAATTCAGAGCAGGTATGGGTGCGGAATCTATCATGGAATTATTGATGAGTATTGATCTGGAAGAAGAATCTGCACAGCTAAAAGCAGAGTTAAAGAATTCTTCAGGACAGAAACGTGCTCGTATCATCAAGAGACTTGAAGTGATTGAAGCATTCCGTGAATCAGACAATAAACCGGAATGGATGATCCTAACGGTTATCCCGGTTATTCCTCCGGATTTACGTCCAATGGTTCAGCTTGATGGTGGACGTTTTGCAACATCTGATATGAATGATCTTTATCGACGTATTATTAACAGAAACAATCGTCTAAAGAGACTTTTAGAGCTGGGCGCTCCTGATATCATTGTCCGCAATGAGAAGAGAATGTTACAGGAAGCTGTTGATGCTTTGATCGATAATGGCAGACGTGGACGTCCTGTTACAGGACCTGGTAACCGTGCATTGAAATCATTATCTGACATGCTCAAAGGTAAGCAGGGACGTTTCCGTCAGAACTTACTTGGTAAGCGTGTTGACTACTCGGGACGTTCCGTTATCGTAGTAGGACCGGAATTAAAGATTTATCAGTGTGGTCTTCCGAAAGAAATGGCAATCGAATTATTCAAGCCATTCGTTATGAAAGAATTAGTAGCAGATGGTACTGCACATAATATCAAACAGGCTAAGAAGATGGTTGAAAAGCTTCAGCCGGAAGTCTGGGATGTCTTAGAAGAAGTGATTCGTGAGCATCCGGTTATGTTAAACCGTGCTCCTACACTTCATAGATTAGGTATTCAGGCATTTGAGCCTATTCTTGTAGAAGGTAAAGCGATCAAGCTTCATCCATTAGTTTGTACAGCGTTCAATGCCGACTTTGATGGTGACCAGATGGCGGTACATTTACCACTTTCTGTAGAAGCACAGGCAGAGTGTCGTTTCCTTCTTTTATCACCAAACAACCTGTTAAAACCATCAGATGGTGGTGTAGTAGCTGTTCCTTCACAGGATATGGTACTTGGTATCTACTATCTGACGCAGGAAAGACCGGGATCAATTGGTGAAGGCAAGAGCTTTAGAAGTGTCAATGAAGCAATCGTTGCATATGAAAATGGCGCATTGACATTACATTCTAAGATTAAAGTACGCAGAACAGGAATTAACAATGCCGGTCTGGAAGAGAGCAGAATCGTAGAATCTACGTTAGGACGTTTCATTTTCAATGAAATTCTTCCACAGGATTTAGGTTTTGTAGATCGTACAAAGGATGAGAACTTCTTAGTGCCGGAAGTGGATTTCCATGTAGGTAAGAAGCAGTTAAAACAGATTCTTGAAAAATGTATTAAGGCACATGGTGCTACAGGTACTGCTGAAACAATGGACAGTATTAAAGCATTGGGTTATAAATACTCTACCCGTGCAGCAATGACTGTATCTATTTCGGATATGACGGTTCCAAGTGAAAAGAAAGAAATTCTTGCAACTGCTGAAAAGACAGTTGAGACAATCACACGTAAATTCCGTCGTGGTCTGTTGACAGAAGAGGAACGTTATAAAGCAGTAGTAAGCACATGGTATGATGCTGATAATAAATTAACAAAGGCATTGATGGACGGATTGGATGCATACAACAATATCTTTATGATGGCGGATTCCGGAGCCCGTGGTTCACAGGCACAGATCAAGCAGTTAGCAGGTATGCGTGGTTTGATGGCAGATACATCAGGTCGTACGATTGAACTTCCTATCAAGTCAAACTTCCGTGAAGGTCTTGATGTATTGGAATACTTTATCTCTGCGCATGGTGCTCGTAAAGGACTTTCTGATACGGCTCTTCGTACAGCCGATTCAGGATATCTGACACGTCGTCTGGTTGACGTATCACAGGAATTGATCATCAATGAGATTGACTGTTGCGAAAACCGTGATTACGTTCCAGGTATGGAAATATCAGGCTTCATGGATGGTAAAGAACTGATCGAATCATTAGAGGAACGAATTACAGGTCGTTTCTCTTGTGAAGATATCTATGATGATAATGGTGAACTGATCGTTAAGAAGAATCATATGATCACACCAAAGCGTGCTGCACGTATCGTCAATACAAAGAAGATCATGGAGCAGGGTGACGCAGCGAAAGTGAAGATTCGTACGATCATCACATGTAAGTCGCATAATGGTGTTTGTGCAAAATGTTACGGTGCAAACATGGCTACCGGTGAGCCGGTACAGGTTGGTGAAGCTGTTGGTATCATTGCAGCACAGTCAATCGGTGAACCTGGTACACAGCTGACGATGCGTACATTCCATACCGGTGGTGTAGCCGGTGATGATATTACACAGGGTCTTCCTCGTGTCGAAGAGCTTTTTGAAGCACGTAAACCAAAAGGACTTGCAATTATTGCAGAATTTGGCGGCGTAGTTTCTATCAAAGACACAAAGAAGAAGCGTGAAGTAGTCATTACAAATAAAGAAACGGGTGAGCAGAAAGCATATCTGATTCCTTATGGTTCACGAATTAAAGTGCTGGAAGGACAGGAACTGGAAGCTGGTGATGAGCTTACAGAAGGTAGTGTCAATCCACATGATATTCTTGCTATTAAGGGTGTACGTGCGGTACAGGATTACATGATCCGTGAAGTACAGCGTGTATATCGTTTGCAGGGTGTAGAAATCAACGATAAGCATATCGAGGTAATCGTTCGTCAGATGTTAAAGAAGATTCGTGTCGAAGACAATGGAGATTCTTCATTCCTGCCGGGCGTAATGGTAGATGCTCTTGAGTTTGAAGACGAAGTGGAAAGATTAAAAGCAGAAGGAAAAGAACCACCGGAAGGAAAGCAGGTAATGCTTGGTATTACGAAGTCAGCACTGGCTACGAATTCGTTCATGTCAGCCGCTTCTTTCCAGGAAACAACAAAGGTTCTTACCGATGCAGCTATTAAGGGAAAAATCGATCCATTAGTAGGACTAAAAGAAAATGTTATTATTGGTAAGCTGATCCCTGCCGGTACAGGCATGAAATGCTACCGTTCTGTAGCGTTGGATACAGATGAAGCAGCAGATGAGTTCCTTATGAAGAAAAGTCTGGCTGCAAATGGAGAATTAGAAGAGGAAGATATAAAAGAACAGCCTAAAGAGGCAGAAGTAGTAGAAGAGGAAGTTGTATATTCTACTTCTACAGAAGAATAATTCTGAATTCTTCATCAATAGAAGCAATAGAATACAAATATGTATGGTCAGGGCCTTTTCGGCTTTGACCATATTTTTGTGTTATCCAATAGTTATTTCTTGTTTGTAGTATGACTGTTTACCGGGTAATGCCTAATAAATGCACGCTTATACTGCAAGCAGATTATGTACAAAATTGTATTTTCAAAGTTATCGGTATTCAGTCATATATCTGCTTTTAAGTTCGTTTTATAAAGAGCAGACGATATACTGATTTATGCGACAAGAAACAAATTAGAAAAATGATGATGTAATACACTTATATACAAACACCAAAAGGATAAGAAAATTTGAAGTTTTACTTTAAATTAGGAAGATTCTTTTGAATCAGATAGAATCGTGATAAAAAAGGAATAGTGGCTTCTTGATAAATGAGATTGCTTGAAAGTAATATATGTATGCTAATAAAAAAGATATAAAAGGTAAAAAGATAAAAAATGGCTCATAAAAAAGATAAAAAAGGTAAAAAGATAGAAAAAGATAAAAAAGGTATTGACAGATGGAAGATTTGATGATAAAATAATTTTCGCTGTCGCAGAAACGGGAAGTTGTCTGGATGGTGAACAGAATCAATGATTTGAACAGAAGTTCAATTATTGTTCAAAAAAGTAGTTGACAAATAACTACGAAAATGATATAATTTTTATTGCTGTCGCATCTATAAAGATGACAACAGAAATAAAAAATAAAAAAAAGTGTTGACAAAGAGTTAAAAGCATGATATTATATATCTTGCTGACGCACAAAAGGTTAGCACAGAGGAACGGAAGTTCCAAGCGAATTTCTTCTATATAAAAAGAAGAGATAAGCAAAAGAAGAATCTTGATAATTAAATAGTAAAACAACCCTGAAATTTCTAAAGAGGATCTTGAAAAAGAGATCCAAGAATTTCAAGAGGCTTATCAGAAGATAAGACGAAAGCGAGACCAAGTAATTGGTAAAAACGGACAAGCCAAGCAAAAGCTTAGCGAGGACAAAACTTAAATATGAGAGTTTGATCCTGGCTCAGGATGAACGCTGGCGGCGTGCCTAACACATGCAAG